>ERZ724508.636-NODE-636-length-23759-cov-5.484391_pt1 | contig 23759 bp, 41 predicted proteins | sample MGYA00376041_ERZ724508 | MGnify/ENA primary metagenome ERZ724508 (study PRJEB28724, sample SAMN07190887) | wastewater metagenome | isolation source: effluent of sewage treatment plant in Hong Hong | place: USA: Christiansburg, Virginia | collected 2016-03-01 ...
GCATTAGCGATAAGCTGCGAAGGGCCAACGATGCCATAACCAACGAAGTCTTCAAACAGCTCACCTCTCGCATTAACAACCAGGAGGAGGAGGAAGAAGATGAGGCTCTCCGTAAGCGAATAACCTGCAACTACTGCCTCATCAAGAGCAAGTACAACATCAACGGCAAGTGTCTGGAGCATTCTGTGCCAATGATGCAATCCCGCAACAACACGAAAAAAGGAATGGGACTGTTCAAACAGGTTGAAGTCAAGTGTAATGGACAGAACCGTTAGGCCAAAAGTGCAGCAAAACAACCCATTCCAGTCTCCAAAGAAGAGCTCATAAATGAACTGTTAGGAAAGCTCGATGAACTCATTCCTCAAATTCAGAATGAGGAGGAAGTGAACCACCCACTGTGCTAGGAGGTTATGCTGCAACTTGAAAGACTGTTGGGCAAGCAGGGCACGCAGATCGAATCCAAGATGGTAGTACCTTTCACCCCAATTACCAAACCAAAGACCAGTAAATTCCGGGAGCTACCATCGGAAACACCGATTAAAGCCAACGATCTGAGCAAATCGCAGGCGAAAGAGTAGCTGGTTCAGTCACCTCGCTTCAATAATGGCAGCATCTACCAAAATGTGAAGAAGTGGACTGACTACTTCTACTCCATCCTTGAGCATAAAGCTATGGGCGAGCGACCATAACCTATCAAGGAGGAGCTGTTAGCGACTTACGTAGAAGTCATGGAGATCAAGTTCCTGGGGTATGTGACCCGTCTACAATAATACAAACGGCATATTGACGAACTCAACTCCAAGCTCATCGGCTACATCGAGATGGCTTCCGATACTATCAGTGAAAAACAGATTGAGGACGACCTGGCACTCGTTGAAAAATCAAGTTCGCTAGCAGAGTAGTTCGGCAGATCGGTTGAAGTGATCCGACAGCAGCCACCAACCCGACCGATGCTGTCGTGCCCAGACGAGTTGGTACGACTGTTGCTGGTGCAAGCCAACTCAGTGTAAGGCATGATCCTCGAACTGTAGCAGCAGAACAGCATCGACGAACCGTTTCTTCCGTGATGTTTCATCCGGGTGGTAATTCCTGCACGCTTTGTCCATTTATATTTAGAATGAGCACGTCCGAAGTAGCTTTTCTGAGCTCCTACCTTGTCGATCTGGCGATCAGCCTGCTGTTCCTTGTGGGCTTCATCTACCGCATCTACATACTCAGCAAGATGGCTAGTCAGAAGAATCAAACCTACCGCACCTCTTTCTGGATCAAAATTGTGCTGCTTGGCTGCTACATCATCGTTGATATCATCGAACTTGCGCTGGCCCTTTCAGATCCCAATTTCTGGCTAGAAAAGCAGGACCAGCTATCGTTGATACTGCTGGTACCGATTTGCTCGGTGCTCTGCCAAATGTACATAATTGTGCTTTAGCATAAGAAGAAGGAGCGGCCCATGATGTGGCATAAAATTTACTGGGCTTATGAGTTACTGGTAACCCTCGTGCAGCTTGTCTTCGTGTTCGTGTTTGGGTTTGCGACCATCCACATACTCATTCCGCTTGTGAAGATAGTCATTATGCTGTGTCTTCTGGTGTACTCCGTTTTCTTTCAAGAGGAGCACTTCGAGATGGATCTGCTGTTGGCACCTACTCCGCCCATCACTGCCCGATCGACTAACCCTACGTAAGGCACTGAGCTCACCACGATGGAGAAGCCGCTCTTCATCGAATTCAACAGCATTCCGAACATTCACTTCAAGGGTGCAGTTAGGTACGAGTTCAGCATCGCCGTTTATGGTGACGGTACTGGCTCCCCACACATAATCAATCGCTTCGAGGAAGACTTTTGGAAGCTACAGAAAGATATGGAAAGAGCTCTGAACCACTCTGAAGATGTCAGCTTCCCTGAAGTGGTGAGAACTTGCTCGTTGAGTCACATTGGAGAGGGATAACTCAAAGTCAAGACCTACGAGTAGTTTCTCATAAGGTTAACTCGATCGACGGATTACTATGTGGAACCTTTGCTTGATTTTCTGGAGATCACTGGATAACGAAAGCTGCGGTTGCTTGAGATGAACAAACGGCGCATATACGAGGGATCATTTAGCTTGAATGACCTCGAACCAAGCATTTCAACCAGCGACCGAAAATTCTTTACTGTTTAGTTTCGTGACAAGGCTACTATCAGGCTGCTGGGGAGGGAGTGCCCAGTTATCGAGTAAAACAAAACTTCGAGACAAATTGAGGAGCTTCACAGCAAAATGTTCCGCTAGTCGAAAGTGAAGAAAGACATGCTGGATGAGCGGGAGAACCATAACTATGAGGAGTTCCTGGAGTACTGCGCCAACAGCCCAAAGAACTGGTTTGAATTTTCAAGCTGGTTAGGACTTTCCCGGAAGGTGCAGCTGCACGTAAACAGAATATTGGACATGTGGTACAATGGGCTGGACTTTGCCAGCCTTGGCGTGCTTGGATATTAGCTCGTGGCAAATAAACATGGTGAGACCTACACGGTATACAACTTTTAGTTCAAGAGGCATCGGGACTCCAAGAAATCTATTCGGCTCCGCAAGAGGTTCAGCGATTTTACCCGTCTCAACGAGCAAATTATCATCTACTATCGCGATAAGAAGTATCATGGGCTAAAGATGCCGTCCCTCCCACCGAAAATAGCAGCCTTCGGAAATCGAACCTCCCCTAAATCTCGAGAGAAGTAACTGGAGGCATACCTCAAACGACTTCTCGTACTCTAAACCATCAGTACTGACTATGTTACTTTAGATCGATGCGTCCCGTTCTTGGAGTTCCTCCAGCCAGACGAATCGCAAGACACCAAGACCATCTACGCACCGAAAGACGGTGAGGTTGAAGAAGACCACACCAACAACGGGATGGATGTAGAATCTCCCAGCGTGGATCTCGATGTACTGGGAGTTAGTAATTTGCGATGAACCATCACGCACCTTTTGATGTTGTAGCACTGCTTAAACTTTTCAGCATCTCGCGGTTTATGCCTGGGTTTCTGTCTGCTCGGATAACTTCTAGGCATGGCAGTCGCTGTTTCAGAGCCAACAGGCTTCTGTAGCTGACGTCAGTGAGATTGTTGTCGCAAACGTTCAGCTGTTTCAGCTCAGTGTGTCCAGTCTTTTCCAAGTAGTAGCACAGGTAACTGATACTTTCATCGTGGAGGTTGTTTGAGGAGATATTTAAAATTCGAACAATTGGCTGTTCGGTTATGACTTACAGCAGGTTCTGAAATCCCTCATCACCTAGTTGGAACATCGCGAGGTCTACCTGCTCGTCCAGCATTTCCGTGGCATCCTCCATCAATCCGCGGTTGACATCTTCGGTGTAGGCGTCCACTCCGATTAAGCACTTGAATATCTCGTTCCGTTACTCGTAAAGAGCTTATTCATTGGTCGGTTCAACTTCCCCTTTGTCTCTTTATGAAGGGTTTTCCTGGACTGTGACAGTATCCTTCACAATAAACTGATGGAGCATGCCAGGATAGAAAAACTGCTCCAGCCGAGGATGTTCCAACCCCATTTTCTTTACCTATTCCAACGATACTGTATCTTCCAGTGGGCGGTTGACTCGAGACTTTGGTTCGAGTATCCTCTCTGTCTTTGGTTTTTCGAATACCTCGGTTTGCTGAAGTTCCACTAGCATTTTATCGGCATCCTTAGAGATATTGACATATTGGGATTCGAAGTATCTGCTCTTGCCAAATATGAGTGAGTCGTTGCGGTTACAGTAGATTTCGAATCTGAAAAACACGTAGCTATCAACACTACGTTCGTGAGTATACGGAACCAGAAAGTAGCTGCCTTTCTCCAACGAAAGAGTGTTTGCTGCTGAGTTAGGGTTTGAAGATTTTGCATTACTCACAAGCCTTTCCAGGTTCATCGTCGTTATCTTTACATCCTGTGGATCTGCTCGGAACAGGAAAAATCCAAACTGCGAGGGAATCAGCTATTGCGGCTTCATTAAGATTCGCAAGCAGCACGGTTTGGCGATTATCAGCAAATGCTGGTTGTTCTTGGTCCAGTCAGTGCTACTCGAGGAGGGCAGCCCGTTCGACAAAAAATTACTATTTAAACTCACACCGCACCAATCCTGTGGGTAGCTTTTCACCACTACTATCCGGTTGAAGTTTTGGAGTAACTCTTCGACATTTAGTTCAGTACTACCGTCTGCTTTCAACACCTTACCACGCCAAGGGTTCAGCACTTCTAGTCTGCAGTTTCTGGCGTCCTTGAATAGCCTGACCTGCTTGATAGGATACAACATACCTTCCAGAGAGTTGCACGAGCCTTCCATCATTCCCTTCCGATATAGTGCCACGACGCTACGGTTACGAACCAGCAAATGCATCGACACAAAGAAGTTGTTGAGTATTAAGGCTTATCGGGAGAATTTGATAACTTAGCCATCGATGTTGGCCAAGTCGTTTAGCACAGTCTGAAAATTCAACTGTGCTAAGCCCTTACTGCTGCAATACCTCATCTTCTTGTAAGCCTTTTCTGCGATTGCCAACCAGAATCGGTTTCTGTTCCAACAGCGTGAATGCTTTACGAGAGTGTTCCTCTCAAACTTCTCACACTAAAGAAAACCATCGAGGACGACTGTATAGGGTTTTCCTCGTTTGAACATCCCAAACGCGTAGGTTTTGCCTTCACAGTCTAGTCCGAATCGTGAATATAGCTGAGGGCTGTTGCCGATTATAGCGAGTACGTTAGCAAGCTGCTCAGCCTCTTCTGTGGGAAGTAAGTCGGATTTCATTATCACCTCTCCTGGTTTAGATAGCTCAGCAAAATGACATTTCGTGGAATCCTCAGCAAGTCGCTCTATTCGTTCCCAATTGACTGGCTGGCCTGCTTCGAGCCGGGCGAATATCTACTCCTCGGATGTTCTCAGCTCTGCAAGAGAAAGCTAACGAACAAATTCCTCAAGCTTGTCACTTGAATGGTCCTCGAATATGAATGGATCATCTTCCGAGGAATCTTTGAAGTACTTTCTGAGTTCTGGCATCTAGTTGAGATACTTCTTTGGGTCATTCTGTTCAACGGGTACTTTATACAGCTTCTTCTCCCTCATCTTTCGTTGCTTTTCGAACTATTCGTTCAAGTTACGTGCATACTCCAGTCTCTTCTGCTTCTGCTGCTGTAAGAACAGATCTGCTGTCAGCTCCTGCTTGGTTGATGTAATAGCCTCACTGGCCTGTTTCATCCTCTCGATCGCACCATCGATTGTCTTCGAAAGTTTGGAGTTACGCACACTATTAATCGGCTTTGCAGGCTCTTTGTGATGTTCTGCTGGTTGCGGTGGTTTGGCACTATCGACGACTCCAAGTTGGAACTTCGGTGGTTTCATTGGTCTTTGCTGTCTCATCACTTTAAATATCACGGCCAAATGGAGCTTAATGACACACAGTTCGAGCTTAAAACCGTGCTGCTATTCAACCCAACACTCAAGCCAGAGAACCGCAAAGCGTTGGAAGGCGAGATCCAACAAACCAAGATCCTGTACTACTACCCGTTGGCATCCTAGCCTGAAGAGAAATGCAATCATGTTGGTCTAGCAGAGGGACTATACAGCTTCTTTGAGGCACTGAGTCTCGAACAGACAGATGGCCCCAAACAGCAGGTCTCCTACACTAGCAGCGATGTCTTCATCATCAAGGAAGTCGAGCAAGATATTTGGCTGTTTATCGGCTTAGCCAAAATGTAGAGTTACTGCTACGTGAAATCGCAGAGCGAGTACGTAACAAAGTAGATCCACAGCTACTGCTACGAGACTCTTACGGAGGATATCTGCTTCGGATTCCTTGACCACTTCTACACATCCTTTGTGACCTTCCAAGGGAGCATTGGACCCCAGGTCGCTCTGAAAGAACGGCTTCCAGAATTTTCTCGGATCATGACTGAATTCGTTGGTAGGTATGTACTGCTGAACGAAAACCAAACAACCAAGAAAATGGACTTGAATAACTATCTGTTTGGTGGTGTCCGATTGACACCACTGGATCCCAACTACATGCTCAAGTTCAACTACTTTCAGAGTATCATGCAGACCTTCGACCCTACCTGCCGCTAGCTTATTATCTTCTATGGAGGATATTTGGTGTTCAATACGCTACCCGCAGAGGTTGGGCTAGCCATGTACAACTACTACTACGGGTTGGGTTAACCCTTCAAATTTGAGGACACCAAGATCAAGAAGAAGTTTAGTACGCTTGAGAACCACCGAATGCTCGCGAAGGTCAAGTACGGTTACTTTGTGAATTCAATGAGCTACGGAGGTGTGTAGTCCAAGAAGGAACCAAAAAAGGACAGCAAGGAAGCAGCAATGCCTACTAGCCGGGATCCCTTATCGACTTCCAAACAATTTGATCTGTTGGGGTTGGAGGATACCAGTGAGATACAACTCATGGAAGTTCATATTAAGATCGATGGGAAGCTAGTCCCGTTCGGTCTCAACACTTTCCTGAATGGAAAGATTCTGATGATGAGCTTTTCCACAAACACCTCCAGATCCCTTGAGCGTATTCAACTTCAGAACAGGTTCTTCATGGACAATGTCTAACGTTTCAATTAAAAGCTTTCTTCGATAATCGCTCCCCTATCCAATCAGGTAGCACTGTGTATGAATGCAGCAATAGTTTCATCGGTTCGTATACGTAAACTGCGTCAATATGGGAGGGAAAATGACATTGCAATTGGGGTAGAGCCAGGAAGTTGGTGCAGCCATGCGCAACATCTTCTCGAAGCTCAAGGTAAGTGTAGAAGATACGATCCTCACCACCACCAATTCGTTCTGGGTGTATGGTATGCGCAGACTGAACCGTTTGCTGGTAGTTGTCATGTCCAACGAAATTCCAGTTCACAAGATAGAGGATTATATGGACCGTCTCGGCAAGGACTACTTCCCAGCTATATACATCTGAGACCGTCAAATAGTATAATTTACAATGAGCAAAAAGAATATTCTCGTCAACCGGGAGCGCATCCAGAAAGACGAGTGGCAAATTGTCCAAGACTTCAACAAAGGGGAGTCCTACGGCAGTGAGTAGTTTCGTGTGGAGATCAACCATAAATAGGTGTACGCCCGCAAGATCGACGTGCGGTCTCTAGTAAGGATGGGACTCTGCCCACATTTACGAGAAAAGCACATCATAGAACTCCCAGCGACGGATTTTTCAACGAACCTGTCCAGCTGGAAGCACATCGTTGACAAAATGTTTATGTTCCTCTGTACGGGATACTTAAACATTCCGTCAGAGGAGTGGATGAATATGCTATACCTCTCCATCCATCTTGAGATCAAATAGCTGACCAAGGAGCTGCTAGTGAATGTTCCGCGCAGTGAAAACAATCACCTGTGGGAGGTGCTGCTTCGAGTCTTTAATGATCCAACCAAACGGAGAGATGTGGAGGATATGAAGACACTGATGGGAAAGAATCCTCGTTTTCTGGTCGACGCTACCAATTAGCAGGAGATAAGCCGACCGTTCCTCAAACTAAAGTCCCTGGTAGAGGTCTAACGATTTCTGGAGGCCCTTATTGAGGTGCTGACAGATCAGGGTAAGTTTCAAGTGACGATGAAGTACCGCAGCCTTATCGATACGTTGCTGAAATACTACATCTATAAAAATAAAATGCCTCCAACGTAGTATAGTCTTAGTCGGGTCAACAAACTACTCGGTAACAACATCGCAGACGAAGCCAGAGTGTTTGAAGATGGTGATGTACAAGGGTTGATCAGCTAGATTAAGTCTAAAGAAAGGAAGGTGAGGGATTTGGAGGAGGAATACAACAGAGATAAGCTCACCATAGAGGAAGAAATCAGTGACATAGAGAGAAAACTGGAATCTTACCGGCGGCGACCAGCCAAGCCAAGTTATAAAGCCGATAACCAGCGAGCCAACATAAGTTGGGAACCTCCCCGACCACCTGTGCAGCCAAAGATGGAGGTTGAAGATGATTATATACCCCCACCTCCAGTAAACACCGAAAGATTACGAGAAAGATCGCCACAACCAATAAGACCACCAGCTGTTAGACATTTTAAAGGCGAGATCGTTTACCACCACTAAATGTTGAGATGCAACCAGACAGAAGGCTTGATGTTAGCTTGCGGGCACATTAACTGTCGAGATTGCTCGGTGATGTGGGCATTCAGCCTACTCGATTCGTATAACAAGAACAAAGACGGAGGTAAATTGTGAATTAATGAAGTTTCTGTCCTGACTCGCCACTTTAACTGTATGTGCCGAGAGCCAAAATGCAATCGTCGAATAAGCAACGTCGAGGCTTAGTAGATTCTTTCCTTTGTTCAGCCATCTGATAGCATGCTGATGGAAGCCTGATTCGATGCATATTTCTTATCGAAATGATTAAATTTCGTAAGGAGGAAGGTTCCTGTCGTTCGATGCTTAGGCTTCGAGCGCTCCGAGAAGTTACCCAAACTGACCTCTGGAGTGGCATGGACTCGGAAGAAGTCAGCAGAATAGTCTAGGTACTTGAAGACACACCAGAAGAGCTTTACCACGCACTGAAAGAAGCTCGCAGTTCGGGGGCTCTCCGGAAAAAGTTTCAACGAATGGCCATTAAAACGGAACCATAGTAAACGACAAGCAGCTGCAACCTTGTTCGCTGTTAACTGGAAGCCCTCCGTAGAAGGATCTCTCAGAAGAAAAATTAATTTGAGTGGCACAAGCAATAGCTCGGCCGGAATAGACTTCGTCCTCTCGTAACGACGATGTTTCCTGCTGGCTTCCTTGTAAAAGATTCCTGCCCTGTGGATGAGATGCTAAACCGAAAACTGCGACGTTCTCGAAAGGTCGGTAGACCACTGGTCCGCTGTTGATGCTGCACAACCGTAGTTCGTATAATATTTGATGCGGCATAATAATCAAAATAAAACAGGCTACCACGACGACCTATTCAATCGAGTCTCCCATTACAACCATCTGCTCGAGGCTAGTGAAAATCATAACCGCAAGGATGAACTCGAGTATAAACTGCTGGTAAGTTCGCAACAGGGTCGGTCTCGCTTCGACAGTAAACTCTACAAATCATCCGAAAAGTAACGTAAGACCAACAATAACATCCTACTCAAAAAGCTCATTGCAATTCATAAGAAGAAGCCGCAACCTGAATCAGATCGCTATGACGACTTGAAAAAGCGGTAGGGAAGGAGCCTGCAGTATCGATCGCTTGAAGCTGACAGATAGTTGCACAAGCAGAACAGATAGCTCATGGGGAAGCTTTATAAAGTGAAGCCAAAGGTAGGCTCGCAGTCTGAGTGGGATGAGCACTATTCGCGGTTTGTCACAAACTAGCGTAAACTTTCTAAGGTCGTTCCATAACTTATGGTATTGGACTCCCAGTTCTACAGTACCTTCACAGATCTATATTCACGAGGATCGCACCGGAGAATTAGCTTGCAGAGCGAAAGTAAGGAAACGGTTTCGCACAGCAAACCTGGAACTTCAATTGAAGGGCAGCACCCCTGCCCAATCCACGGAAGAAAGCCAACAACGGCTATCGAAAAGCCTTCGAAGAAGGAAGACGACGACCTGTTAATAGACCCTCAAACCAATCAGTTGGAGTTACCGGCTATGATATGCAAGCCAACCAAGCGCCGTCGCAGCCGCAAGAAGAAAGAGTCAAACATAACAACTGCCCAACTCTACGTGTTGGGTTCCAAAGGCGACGAAGAGACCTACCAACGTCTGCTGGACGAATACGAGGGGTGATGTTGCTTAAGTTCTAAAAATCAGGCTTGGAAGATCTTGACGAGCCCGTCAGAACCGGCTGCATAATTATAGATATACCTGTTACGATGCTGCACAGCTCGTCAATGTACAGCAGACTTCGGATGCACTCATCGTACTTCTTGAGATGCACGTTGCTGAGTTCCTCAATGCATAGATTCTTTCGAAGGTCCCATACCTTGACGGTACCATCGTGGCTGCCCGCGAATAAACACCATCTGTTTCGTTGGGAAACTGCTAAGCAGCTTACTGAGTCAGCATGCTACAGCTTCTTCACCACTTTTTCTACTGTCAGGGTAATAACTACTGCTAGCAATATCGAAAGCCCTCACACAGTTGTCCTCGTGGGCGCAGACCAAGAGACCCATAATCGAATTGACAACGATTTTGTTGGTTTGCGTGCGAACAGTGTTGGAATATAACTCGGTACTGTACCTGTAACTTTCCACCAGCTTCTCCTGGTTCAGGTCCCAAGTGCTGAGGGAATCCAAATTGTTGTATCCATTTACAATGGAATTGTTGTTCAGCCATGCTAAGCATGTCGGGTTTCTCACTGTTCCTGTTGATTTGTCTCTATTGACAAAGGTCTTGACGATCTCTCCCTTCACTGCCTTGAGCTTTGACTGTGAGTACTCGTACCCTAACGAGTGAATTTTGATGCTAGAGTCAGACGAAGAGGTCGCTAATCTCTGAATAAGATGATGGGTTACATCTTAGTTGTAGGCCAACTGCCAGAGAATAGTCTCGTCAGCCTCTCCAACATAGTTTGACCAAGAACCCTTGAGCATATCTGCATAGTTGCAGCTGCTATAGTCGGCTCGGAACTGACTGACATCCCAAGCGGTTATGACACCCTCACTGCCACCCACGAATACCAACTGGTTCTCGGAGTTTAATGGTGTGCCAGCGATAGCATAGAGCTGCCCAGTATGCTCCCGAGCTGATATCTTCACTTCCACATCGGTCCGGTTGTCCAGACTCGACAGATCCCAGAACTTGATGAGGCAGTCTTCACCTACAGAAGTAAGACACTGAGCTCCGGGGGTATAGAAGATATCGATGACGCTATCGAGGTGACTTACAAGGTTGTAGACTGTGCGCTTCTCTGCTTTTCCATCAGAGTGACGGAGAATGTTCGCATGGTTGTTCAACTCAATGCCAATATCGGTTAATATTCTTCATGAGGGCGGCTGGTACCGATCGAGAAACTGCATATTTTCTGACTGGTTGAGCCTTTTAGCTTCGGCGTCGACCAACTCATCTTCCTTCTGTGATTAGATGTTGAGCTCCACCGAAGGCTTTTGCTCCAGCTTCCGACCTGATCTACACTGAGCTGCTACTTACCTTTCCTCTCGAAGTGCGAGTTCTAACATTTGAATTCTGCGCATGAGATCGAGATGCACAATCTCGTGTGTTTTGGCTTAGGCTTCGAGCTTGGTAATCTTGTTCAGGAAGAACTGCCGCTAGAATGCCCATTACTTCTCCTTGAGCTGGTTGGCACTGAACTCACTCTGGATGAAATCCATGACTCCCAGCCAGTTGTACCCACTTTCCCTCTGCACGTTCATATTTAATTTCAAATTAAAGGGAAAAAGCAAGTGTCGACAAACAGTCTAACCAATCACGTGTTGCAGTGGTAGAACTTGATGATCGTCCTCACATCCGATATGAGTTTATGCCGGTTTTCATTCACAACGATCTTGAGATCGCCACTCGTGCCTCCCTTCAGAATTGAGAATAAGACTTTATTCGTGGTCCTCTCCTCCTAGCATTTTAAGATGAGCTTGGATTCGTAGAACCGTACTAACTTGCCAGCTCCGAAATCGTAGAAGATTAGGTATTCGTAAGTAACTAGGTTAGAGGGATTATTACGTAAGAGGTACATCTTGTGTTCCAGGCAGTAGTAGCTCTGCCAGTGCAGGGTCTCGAACTGCTCCTTTTCATCATCGTTACCGATTATCATGTTTATCTGGGCTAACGAACTGTCGAAAATTTTGTACTCACTATTCATTGTGTAGAAAGGGCGAGGTGGGCGAACACGACGGTTGCGCTTTTATTTCTCTTTTGGGTTGAGATAGTCTGCAGTATTTTTAATACCCTCTGCTGTCTTTGTTGTAGCGTCAACTAAACTTGAGACTGGCTTCAAGACCAGCCCACTGAATCCTTTGGCGAGTCCAAGGAAAAACCCTCCAACTCCGTTCTTTTCTGCACCACGAAGAGGATCCATTACGACTCCCTTCAGGCCGTTTTATATTCCATTCACAAGGCTCTTCCCACCGTTCCACAGTCCATCGAATAGATGTTCGCTTCGATCGTTGCGAATCTTTTGTCTTTCGGTTTAGTATTCCTGATCATCGACGAAGCTTGATAGTCCAGTACCGATGGTATCAGTGATTGCCTCAACACTTCCGAAAGCCCCTTGGAAAGTATTCTGGAAAAGACTACGAGCACCCCGAGCGAGCCCCTTTCCTCCTTCAAGTGCACTCGTTTCAAACCCTTCAGCAGGAAGATCATAAAGATCCTTGAACCCTGAACCAATTCTGTTGACAAGCGAAACTGGATTGCCAAGGATGGACATGTTGCCAATCAGTGGCAAGATAGTATCCAGAATATTCTCCTTATAGTGATTGGCAACTTGGTTGATGAAGCCAGAGATGCTAGTGCACGTGAAATGTTCGATCTTTTGCCCATTGACCTTAATCTTGCACTCGCTGATGTTGCTGAAGGTCTTGAACAGCTTGCCACCCCAATTGTTGGTATGCTTAAAGCACAGATTTCCCTTGAATGGGTGGATCTCTGCTGCAACAAAATAAAACTTTTCCTCCTGTTTACCGAGTACCCTGCCCTTGAAATCGTAATCGATGATGATGTCGTGATGTGGGTTCTGAGCCAACAGCGAAGGGTTATTCGATATCTCGTTCACATTCTCGTACAGAATACGCAGTTCTTCGGAGGTGATGGAGATTGCTGATTTGTTTATCGACAGTCCAATGTAGTGAACCAGCTTGCTGTTGAGCTTGTCGAGCGATACTCTAAACTGCAAATAGGGTGAGGCTAAGGCCTCGAGAGTTATTGGGAATAGCACTTTAATTGCACGCTGATTATCGATGCGTGCGCCCTGCACTACTAGCGAATGTTCTGTGCGCTGGTTAGTCGAGCTTTGCTAGTAGAGAATTTTGTCGAGTTGAAGATACATCAGTTCCACGCGTAGTGATTTATGGTTGCTGCCGATCAGTGACAGTCCAAGTTTGTTGACCCTTACAGCAATTTCAAACTGCGGTTCTTCATCAACGACCTGCTAAATGTCGCGATCAACGAGACTTAGCTTCTTAGTACTCCCTTCGAAGTCTAGGCGAATTGTGTAGTAGCCCATCCGTTTGCCATCACGGTTGATGAAGATACGCTTAGTGAAGAGTTCTGCCTCCATGTCAACTTCAAGGGGTTACGCATACACCTTTTTAAGTTGCTCATTGAGAAACTCCACACCCACCTGTATTTTTCGGTTCTATGCTGGGAACTCATACCCGAAAGGAATAGTTTCGCCAGGACCGACCCTAAACACGAGTTTTTCTGGGTTGATGATTTCATCAGATTGGAAGATGCCCACCTGGTACACGGTCATAATTACATCCTGCAAGGTGTTCTGCAGTCTAAACTTCGTACTTTCCTCGGTGATATTAATGTAGTTTACGTGGTCGGTCGGCTCCAGTTCACACCTGAAGACTCGGTAGAGGGTTTGCTATTCAGCTTTTCTGAGAGTGAAACACTGCGAGTTCTGCTCAAGACTCAGCGGACCGGAATAACCCCAGAACGAATTCTCATCAAATGTTGATATCCTCACCTTCTTAGGTTTTTTCTGACTTTCCCAGAAGAAAGGCTGCCGCTCTTGCGGTTCCAGTGTCGTCGAAATCAATGAATCCACTTGATTTACCTTGATGCAGCCTGATGTGGAATTGACAATCATGTAGCGACTGGTGAATTCAATAACCTTCTGGAAGAGCTGGTTGTCCTTGTCAGCGGGGTTCACCGGTTTGAGATAGGAAGTCACCGAGAATTCACAGGACAGATCTGGATCGGATATTTCCACGAACATCCTGCCAAGTGCGGGTTCAAATGGCTTCGAGAACTTATTACGGTCCCGGATACGAAGTGCAATTCTGGAGTTCTCAGCCGGAAGGATGCCGACAGTGGCCTTTTCGTTTTTGAGTTTGAGTTCGGTGAGGTACTTTCGGTGTAGAAGCTGTTTGTTCTACTCCAAAGCAATTTCCAATCCATAGTAGTCCACGAAGTAGGCCTAGCAATATATGTAGACTTCGTTTTGTTTGTGGAAGGTTTTATATGCAGTCTTGTTGAACTTGTCACCGTTGATCAGCAACTCCCCACGGAAACCCGTTGATTTGTAGGGTTGCAGAACCACACCGTTGACATTGATAGGGACAGGCAGCAAATTCGTTGCAGTATACTTATGCGTGATGGTTATTGTACTGAAGTAGTGCTCAGTAGAAGCCGACGTGAGGGTATACCGGTAGAAGTCCTGATCAAGCTCCGACTTTCGCAGCTTATCAATTGACAGCTCAATTTTGAGTGGGCTTGTGAGAGTGATTGTGCGGAGATTCTGATCGAATGGCATGTAGTACTCACGGAGGTTATCGCTGGTAGCCTTATCGGCGATCTTGAGGCAGCTGGTTATGTAGTAGTACTGCTTTTCGTTGATGTAGGTCGGTCGTAGCATGATTCCACAGCAGAAGTTGGCATTTCCCTCACATATCGGGAATACTCTGCGGGCGATGTTACTGTTCAGGTTGATCTTATCGATTGGCTTCAGCTTTAGTCTGGGGTGGACTATTCTCACGCTAACAACAACGTCGGCTTCGGCCAATTAGCAGCTATCAAGCTACACATTGTAGTTTATCTGGCAGCCGTTCTCGACACGGTGGCGCAGTTACAGCTGGCTATCGTAAATTTCCAGTGGATAGCCTGTCTCGTTGACGACTATATAGTGCGACACAAATTATATGGGCTCCTCCACTTCTGACTCCAGTTTGAGGGGCACATGCTGCTCTTCCTTGCCCTTCTGGAAACCCTTCCACTCGCCAATAGTGTTGAGCACGGTACCCACGAGTTCCTTACTGACGTTGAACAAAAGTTATGTGGTGTTCTCGAAGGTGAGCATTTGTTTGGGCTTATCTCCAAAATAGCAGCTATTGTTGATGTTGATTCGGGTCTTTTATACCACAGGCTCCCACTTGAGAATGCTACCATTATAGTAGTTTAGCGAGCAGTTAAATGACACTTCAGTGATCGACTTCTTGATGGTCACTAGCCTCTTCATTTAAGTCTCCTCTGTTACTAACTGGATGACGGGCACGAGGGACTGTCCGTAGTTATTGATTACGTAGAAACTCAGACTTTCGAATTGGAGGTCAATGGTGTCCATAGAGCTGGCTTCATTGCTAACCTTCACAGACGGAACTGGCAAGAAGACTGCTTTGTGGAGGCCGCCAACTGTTGCTAAGGTTGAGCTCTTAATGTGCTCCCATATGGGCCTATAATACTGCTCCTCCTGGTTCTTATGCTCAACGATATTGGTGAGTAGCTCCAGATCCCGACAGCTAAATTTGGCGATTGTACGGTCAATATTGATGTTACGTTTGGCGCTGGTTTTGAGCAGGAACTTCGAAATATCTGCGACCTGAAGCTGAATCTTCTGGGTAAAGTTAAAAGTGACTGGGTAGATGATGCACCTTTTGGCAATCTTCTTGAAGGAGCTGGAGATGAAGTTATCGTATCGACAGCGAAGCAGCTGCACATTGAGACTGAGGGTCATGTAACTGCACTACTGCTGGCCCTCAATATCGGCGATGGTGAGTGTTCCCTGTTGTAGCTGATTGCGGTAGAACTCCTCCGTTCTGTTCTTGCGCCGACTGAACTTGTAGCTGAGTGTACCCAGTGCTGTCAGTGCATTCCTCACCTTGCCGGTGGTATCGGATTCTATTGCGATGATGACATTGTTGATATTTGTGCAGAAGAGGATTTCATTGACGTAGCTGGAGGGCACTGGAAAGATGGAATCGTCTACCTGCACCCACTCCAAGATGAGCTCAAAGATGTTCAGTTTGAGGACTATCTTGGCCGACTCGATGTACAGCATAATAATCTTGGTGCCATTCGTCTTCAGCTCTATTTCTAGCTTCGTGGTTATCTCCGATGAAGCAGTTTCGGGGCACCGTAGGATAGGAGTCTAACGGTGCTCCTTAAAGTTCGACACGTTGAGTTGAGGAGCAGAAATGCCGACCTTACAGTTGAGGTCCTTGCCTCTTTCGAATGTCACCACCATCGGTTCAAAGGTGATGCTGAACAGAGTTTCGATCTGTTTGTTGTAGTAATAGGCGGCTGTCAGAGTGAGCACCGGAATGTTAAACTTGAAGATAATCGGTTTGGGCGAAAGCAGCTTTGTTATGCGATAGTTGTGAATAAACAGATTATCCTTTTCGTCGTCGTAGGTTATGTTGAAGTTCAGCAGCTTCATTATGTGCAGGTATTCTGACCTGTCGCAGTCCAGTCGCACTTCGTCGGAGACCATGTCAATGTAGAAACCACGATCGTAGTTCTCAACCTCTGGGTATACGTGCTTGATTTCGTCCTCGTTTAGCAGTCGGTTGACAGTCAGAGAGAGGCTGATTGGGCACCACAGTGGCTTCTCGAATGGCTTGTCTGCGAACCGCTCCGGTTCCTAAATGCTCTGCGAAGAATTAGCTGGCTTTTCTACGACTATCTTGAGCTCAATATCCTTGGCCTAGATGACGGTGTTCTCCTCCCAAATGAAGTTCATCAGCCGACTGTAGGCGGCAGTATCGACAGCCCCAGTACGGAACCTCCTGTCGTCCTTGATGTTGTAATTGTACAGTATCACTTGCGCAATATGGGCGATAAAATATGTTTCGCTAGCTGGCTCTGCCTTGATGAATACCTGAGGTCGTTGCAGAGTAATGTACATATCACCAAAGAAAGGGTTGATGAGCCTCTTTGCAATTTCCTCGTACTTCCCCCAGACCAGGATGGGAAGCTCACTCACCGCAATATTCTGTTCCAGTTGTGAGAGCAAATTTTAATTCGCAACTACCATGTCTGGGTTGGTGAGCAGTAGGATGATTTGAATGAGAGTGTAGTCAATCATGCGGAAGGTAACCTGCTGGAAATAGTGGTATTCCACAGGTGAAGCCTCCAAACAGAGAAACCCGTTGACTCGCTCATTGTTGATGAAGGTGCGGTTGTTGTAGCTGCTCCATCGGAACTTAAGGATATCACTGTCGTTGCCAGCTGCCCTTCGAATTATTCGGTAGGGATGGATCTACTCATGCTCGATGTTGCTGTTCTGGGTGTTTGGGTAGTTCGTCATCTCGTAGCAGTTTAGGTCTTTGATGCAACCGCTTACAAATTTCTCGTCTTCAGTGAGCACTACTGACACCGATAGGTTATCAGCGACCAGGTTGAACAAAATGACGTGGGTTTGCCTGTGCATCAAATAGATATCCACGGCTTCGAGCTGCACTTCCATGCTCAACAACAGATCGATATTCGGTTTCAGCTTTGAGTATTCGTCGAGGGAGAGATACTTTTGACGGCTTTCCTTGACTTTGTTGGAACTGCTGTCATGCCATTAACTGACCTCCATGAATCTATCGTTTTGCAGCAGGTTGGAGAGCACTGTTTAACGGTCGATAGTGCATTGCCCCCGAGTGCGCATTTCAAAGTCATCCTCTCGGAGGTTTTCAGCTTAGTTACGGTCCACATATTTTTTGATCAGATCGAGGAGAAGCAGCAGCACATCAGGTTTCCAGTTGAGCTGTAAAAAGGGAATCTTCACGGACACTTTGACATTACTTCTATTCTTGAAGCCTTTGACTTTACCTTCCTCGTTTCGATAGAACACGAGTTTGGGTTTGTTTTCACCATTGCTCTTCACCCAGATCAGTGGCTGGTAGGTGGACTTTTCATAGATGAACACCTTATCCTCAATGTAAAGCTACTCGAACGTCAGACTCGTCCGGCTTTGGCTGGTCTCCGACTGTTGACTAAGTTTCAACTGCAGCACCCGGCAGTTCATGAGTTCCACCTTACTATCAGATTCGTAGGTGAAGTAGGCAACTCCGCAGCAGAAGGTGAAACTTGTCTTCTTTTCGTACTTGATCTCCTTGGGTTCTTCCTCCTTGCTTGCGCTCTTCTCATACAGTTCGATGAGTTGCACGTTGGTTGCGTACTGCTTGATCTTGAAGTTTAGCGCTTCCTTCCAAGATTACAGCTCCTACGCACTCTATGTTCGCAGAATACAGCCTTCGTAGCGATTGGCCACCTCCAAACAGGCATCGGCGATCTCCACTTTCGAATTCTTGATATAGACCTTCTGCACAAACTTCAGTTCTCGTTTATTTTTGTAGAAGTAGAGGTAAGCACCGGAGAGCACAGCGTAGTACTCTTCCCAGTTCTTCACGGTATCGTTCCGCTTCTTAACCAGCCCCTCATGACTCTTCTTACTCCACAGTTCATCCTTCTCTTGCTTCAGCGACTCCAGCCTATCTTTGTCGTGTTTGCTGAAGATTGCTCCTAAGTGAACCAGGTTTCTATATTGTTTTTAGGTGAAGTTCACTCCGAACTCTTCAAGCTTAATATCAATCACTCGTTTGTGGAGCCTCTCAGCATCTGCCAGAGCACGTCTCTCCCGAAGATCAACTTCGAAATTCATGTCATGCAGTACTGCAAATATATCAGGGTGACGTACATTTGGTTGGTAACAGAGCTCCATCGATGGGAAGTACTGCAAGCTGACTTCACGTAACTTCAAGTTGTAGAGTTGATAATTGACTGCCTGCTCACTCTTATCATCCACACTGTCGATGCGCAGATTACCGAAGTTCCATACCCAACATTCGCCTTCACTGTCATCATTAAACGGCACAATCAAAGTTGGACTTGCTATTTTAACCTAAACGAAGGGTTTGCGCTATACTAGTTCGATCTTGGTCTCCCCACTATCCTGGATCTTTTCAAACTGTTCTAGGGTAGCGCTCTTCATAATTTCATCGACACTGCGGAAGGTGAACAACTATCGAAACTTCTTGAGGTAGAGATTGCGATAGATGCAGATGAGCTTATCGACACCTACAACAGTGGATATGATCTGGGAATCCTTGCCAATATTCTTTTTGTGGGTGAGGTCCAGGAAGTTGCTGTCCTGCTTACTCTGCTACAGGCTGCGCAGCACGTTGATGCTTCGTTTTACCTCCTTACCTTCGAAGTCGTTTATGTCGAGTTTAATTGACTTCAGTTTTAGGTCGACTTCCATAAAGGACTCATCCTCACTCTTGCTGAGTCCCAATGAGAAGCGGTTGTATGCGAACTCGACGGTTTCCTTGGACTGCTTTTAATGGTTATTTTTCACAAAGATGAATTTTCCGGCCGGAATGGTTAGCCCAGTTGAGAAGTACTGACAACTGGCAGGCCGCACAGACTGGCTTTAGTTTTAGAAGGTGTTTTCCACCAACTCTTCGAGCTGGAGCAGTTATTCCTGCGTAATTTCCACATTTTAGCGAGTGCCCCACCACCCCCTCCCCTTCTTCTTCTGCTCGAGCTCCGTGAGTTTCTCCCTCTTGACTATCTTCTTGATTTCCGGAATGGTCCATGTCATTAGCTGGTCAGCGGGAATTAGATGCCACACCTGCTCCAACTGTGCCTTTTCTATTTCGTTTTGATCTCCTGCTAGCATATTATTGAGGTGTTTCTGGTACACTGTCATGAGCTCATTCAGGTTCTCAATCTTTTCAGTCTTCTTGCGCGTCATGAGCTTCATTTCATTGTGAATAACCAGCCGCTCAAGGAAGTCGATGACCTGTGAGACTTGCAGCTGCTCAAGCGAAACCTGCAACGGATCCAACCGTATATCCAGCTCGTAGACTGGTTTCGAGAAGTTATTAAGCGGGTTGATGCGCAGCCTGAACTGGCTGGTAATGCTAATAACCTTGTCCTCCGAACGTTCGTGAATGAGCTTGGCCATTCGGTCCTGAATGACAACAGGGAGTTCCGGCTTGAGAAACTTCACGTTCTTGTAGTTCCAGTAGATGTCAAGGTTTCGAACATCCATGGTCTTGAACATTGTGGCGTTGCGGTTCTACTCACTCGAACGGTCGATGAAGCTGGGTTTCCATTCGCTGTTGGTCGTCACGAAAACAATTTCTTGGAGGGTGACTCCCCAGGAGTATTTCTTGGTTGGCGTGTTCTCCTCGAATCGGACGTGGAGGTTGACTAACTTTAGCTGAAGGTTATCCACGATCTTCATACCGAGCTTGCTCATCATCCCGCCCTCCTTACGGTCCTCCTTGAGTTTTGCGAGGAACTGCTCGAGGCAGTCCTTGGCGTACTTCTCAATTGCTTTACGCTTCTGCTCGGAATCATTGCGCTACTTCTCTCCGAAGGCTTAGTCTTTGAACTCGAAGATGATGAAGATGTTGTCGAGGATGCACTCCACTGGCACCGAGCTTATCTTGCTGAGGGGCACCTGCATATTGAGTTTGCCAATAGAGCTGTAAGCTAGCTTTATGGGAACCTCCAGCTTATCAAAGAACTCCTCGTTGAGATTGATGTTCTCAATCTTGAAGTTACCACCGAAGAGGTCCACGGATAGGTTGTCCCGCTCGACACCTTTGATGAACTTGCCGAAGTAGTTTAAAATGACCTTCTCGATGATTCCCTTGATCATCTAATTCAATATAACACGAATAGCATGCCAAGGCTGGTGGGCATCCAAACTCAGAGTCTACCAAAGTTCGTGGTGCTGAAATACTATTCGTCGATGTGACCAGCAAAGACAACTAAATGGCATCATCAACTGGAAGTTGCAGCTGCGAATTAAACAACATCCTGACTGTTCTCTGGAAGCTTATGCGCTGATTATTTTGATGCGATAAGTGTTCTAAATCGAATGTTCAGTATTCTTCCTAATACCACTTACCATGGCACAACGTAAAGCAACCCTTGTATTGCTGGCAGCTGTGATTGTTCTGGCGATGGGGCAGGCACAGGCTGTATGTCCCATACCCACACAACCAATCGACCTTTTCACAGGTAATATCCATCTATCATTCAGGCACTTTCACTGTTTCAGAAGCATCTGAAGCACTAGCTCAAATCAGTCCAGCTTCAGACAGTAGATGCATCAACTTGACCCTACCCATCCCATTCGCTGCTGTACCAAATATCGCTGTCGGTAAGCCACAATGTTAATCCAGCCCTCACAGAATTTGAGAGCAAACCAAGCAACGATCTGTTCCTATCGATTAAACCGTTGCTGACAACAAGCACAAGCATGATCCCCTTCCAGATCCGCACCCAATGGAAATACACCTGCTGGATAAAGATCACTGTGATGTTCTTAGCTGAGACTAGAAATGACATTGAGGCTGGCTACCACCAAAGAGATACGGGATTGGTGGGTGCCTGTGGAGATGCTAAAGTCCAACCAGTGTTTCTTCCGTTCATGAGTCCGATTGGTCCTGGAAGAACTCTCGCTATTAGAGTGTTTCTAAACGGCTTTGAAATCAGCACCCAGCCTGCAAATGGAGTTCAATCACCATACGAGGTGCAACTGATAAACCCAACATTCAACCAAACAGGCATCCTCGTGCAGCTGTCAACGACCACGATAACACAAGTGAATACAGTCTACATCAGCTACTTTGTGTTCGATGCAACAATCACCCAACTACAAATCACCAGCGGCTACTTGGAGAAGTTTGGGATTCAGGGAAGTACCACCCAAGCAATTCCACCTAATGGAATCACTTCTTTTAAGTATCTGCTCTACGGGCTGGCCGGCTTCATCATCAACCAGAACTACCAGCCGAAGATATGCATCACAGTCGATAACACCCTCAACCTTAACGTTAATGGATTCAACTCAATAATAGCCTACGTGAACGTGCAGTTCGCAGTATTTGGTTGGAACCCTTGCGGAAGTTGTCTCGGTTATCCGCTCATCTACAATGGGCAGTGCTTTTCAACCTGCCCTGCGGGAACTGTGCCGGTGAATAACGGTTGTGTTCAGTGCCCTATCAATTCAATGCCGAGTAACGGGAGATGTGTCTGCAACCAAGGCTACTACAATATTACTGGAATATGCACAAGTTGTCCAGCTGGCAGCTACTTTAACGGAGTCAACTGTGTTAGCTGTGGAGCCAATGCTGTGCTCACACAAACAGGTTGCCTATGTCAGCAAGGTTACTATAACATTTCAGGGATTTGCTCAACTTGTCCCCAAGGACAGCAATGGAACGGAGCCACTTGTGTTAATCCTTGTGCAAGTCAACCAGGAACTGTCTGGAATGGGCAAGGATGTGTTTGCAACCAACCTGGTACCGTCTGGAACGGGCAATCCTGTCCAGTACCCATTCCTCGCTGTGGGCAGGGTGCTTACTGGAATGGCCAGCAATGTGTTTGTACTCAACCAGGAAGCTTTTGGAATGGACAAGCATGTCAACCACAGAATCCACCTACGATACAGTGTGGTCAAAACGCTTACTGGAACGGTCAACAATGCGTTTGCACTCAACCTACTGACTCTTGGAATGGGCAAGCATGCGCGCCCAACCAACCATACCCTTCCCCAAATCCCCCAGCACAGTGTGGCCCTAGTGCTTACTGGAATGGCGTCACCTGCCTCTGCAACATAGTGGGGTATCAGTGGACGGGATTCAATTGCATAATGCCTCAACCCTCCAGCTGTGGACAGAATTCAGTTTGGAACGGCACCACTTGCGTTTGCTTCGTCTCCAACTATTATTGGAACGGGCAGGGTTGTGTTCCCGCACTCCCTCCTTTACCGCCGGCCGGCCCAACCGGCCCAGGACACCGCCATCATCATCAAGGCTCTTGTTCTGCAGGCACCTTCTTCGACCAACCAGCGCAGAAATGTTTGCCCTGCACAGAAGGATGTATTTCCTGTACCAACTGCACTGAATGTTTAAATTGTGGACCGGGATATTCAAAAGTTGGCTTAATCTGTAAAGAAATCTGTGGGGATGGCCTCCGATTTACTCTACCGTGTGATGACGGCAATAACATCGATGGGGACGGCTGTTCTAGCATATGCAAAGTAGAAGCTGGTTACACCTGCTCAGGAGGCAGTCCAAATTCAAAAGACATCTGCACTTTCCTCAGACCTCAGCGAATCATCATGGCCCAAACGGGCCAGACCATCTCAACCGGGAAAGTCTCCATAAATGTCAGGCTAAATTGGCTGCCTTCATAGCTCACATAAAATTCTTGCCAAAAATGCAACAACATTCTCTCCGTGCAGATTAGCCAGGGAAACCCAGCAGCATCGATCACCGCAAGTTACATTCCCGGAACTGCTTATACCTTTGCTGTTACCTTCGACTGGATGAACAAATCATCACTTTCACAATTCTCGGCCACAGTTCAAATCAACCGATAATTGCAGGGGCTTTATTTCAGTGGGGTGGACGCCTCCCAAGTACTCAACATCCGAGTGGATCCAGCTACACTTGCTCGCAAGGCAAGCTCTAAATTCGCCGTATGATCATCCAATATTAATTTGAATAATAGCTAATCCCATGATGAAGAAGACCAACAAGCCGAGCTCGACATTGAAGCCGGAACGGCCTATAACAGCAACCAGGAACAATACTAGTCATCTCCCAGAGCCCACAGAAAACTTGGAGGAGTATATGTACGAAATTCACATCACCCAGCGAACTACTTTACAACCATCAGAAGACATGCGAGAAGAACGGCAAGTATATTGAGGCAGATACTGCCAAAAGGAGGCTCAAGGAGATGCGTGATGAACTCGACCGTCGCACCAAAGAGGATATGAGAGAACGGCATGCCCGCGAGGTGATCTATTAAATGACTCAGCGTGAGGAAATCGAAGCTGCCCACCTCAACGAATTCAACAGCTTCAATAAGGAGTG
>ERZ724508.639-NODE-639-length-23707-cov-4.934044_pt1 | contig 23707 bp, 40 predicted proteins | sample MGYA00376041_ERZ724508 | MGnify/ENA primary metagenome ERZ724508 (study PRJEB28724, sample SAMN07190887) | wastewater metagenome | isolation source: effluent of sewage treatment plant in Hong Hong | place: USA: Christiansburg, Virginia | collected 2016-03-01 ...
TTATCCCGACAATGCCCTCACCCCCGGACAATCCCCAGGACAGGGGACAATCCCGGTGGACACCCGGACAGAGGGTATAAAATGTTTCTACAACCCCTCCCTATAAATGCAGAGTCATTTAATCACCATCAATAATACTATCTTCAAACACAAATGAAACCTGTGAACGATCATTCGGTTGGAGCTTTGCTCTGCTTGCTTAAAAAATAGGCGTGCCAGTTGGAGCTTCGGGTTGAGTGCAAGAATCTCGCCGCGTTCAGAAGGAGAAACCTGGATAGCAACATGAACCTGTTGCATCTGGATGAAAAGACGTTAGTCTTTACCTTCGGAAGGCTCTTCCAACGAGCTTAAAGAGAGCTGACCTCTGCTGAGACGAAGGGAGAAACCAAACAGGAACTTATCCTTCAATTAAATGATTTGCATCAGCAAATGCTGCGCAAATGTGATGAACTTGAAGGGAAACTCAAGGAATGTGGTGAATTCAAGCTCGCATTCAACCAGAAAGTGGGGGGGATTGGTCGATAGTTTTGCAATGCCTACTTCAGTAGGTTTCCTGACGACACTCCCCAATCTTCCAGATCAAGCTCACCGTCTCCTCGAATAAGGCAGATGAGTCTAACAGAATTGGGGACTCGAACCCAAAGCACCCAAAGATAAGTTTTGGAGAAGCGTGTAAAAAGTCAGCATTAAAATGTTGGGTACACGCTCGCCGAGAAGAAGCCAGTGATTTCTCTCTCAGACATTAATTTGGCAAGAAAATTGAGGAACCTTGAACACCACCTCGAAGCATATTAGAAGTGGTGTTTTCAAAGCGAGGAATTTTTTCATGTCTCACTATAGGAACAGCAAAAAGAAGAAAGAATCAGCCATATGCTAGAAATTAAAGAGAAAGACCGAGAGATCTTTGAGATGAAAGACCGCCATATGCAAATTAAAGAGAAAGGCCGAGAGGACTCTGAGATAAGTGCGAAGTTCAATGCTTTCCAAGAGGAAGTTTGGAACACAATAAAATAGAACAAGAAGAACATGGAGAGCTATCATCTTGTAATATCCACATTGAGGGAGTTGCTGAGCTCATCCAAATAAAGAGTGCAGCAGTTAGAGGAGAAAATAGGCTATCTTCAGAGACCTGGAACTGGCATCGAGCCACAGTGGTGAATGGCAAACATAGATTTTTATTTTACATATAAAATCAAGAAGTAATTGAACATATTGCAGTCTCGATATTCACTCATATGGACCACAACCCTCCAAATCACCACAGCATGCAACAAGACAGTTGCAGGTCTAAAGACTCTCCTAGCCCTTGATATGCCTCCGGAATCTGAATGTCCTTCTGAGCTGCATCGGCAAGTGCCCCAAGTGATTCAAACCCATATTCCAATCTTCAAGAAGTAATTAGCCATGAACCGATCATTCTTTCGCTGCGACTGACTCAGGTGATGTCAGACTAGCAATAGACCTCGCTTCTTTAACTTTTCAGTCAGCTGCGATTCGGCTTCCTTCGTGTCCATCGACTCGACCTCCAGGAAGTATGATTCCAGGGTTTCCTCATCCTCCGGCTTCTCACTCTGCTGGTACTTATTCAGGAAATCGTATATCCGGATGAGCAGCAGCAGGCAGTTCACCAGTTCCTTCTTCAGCTCGTTGGGGAGATCGGCGTATTCGGTCAGCAGATTATGCAGCAACTCCTCATATTCGCGATGCATATACCGCTTCTTATCTGTGATCCTCAGCAGAAATTGGGTGAGTATCTCCCGGTCCTTGTCGAAGATGACCTCCATGCTTCGAATCTCCTCAGGAAGGATTTCACTCCAATTTCCGCTGGTCTTCTGGAGCTCCTCGACTAAGAATAGTGAGTATTGGAGCCCAGCGATTGCTATCTTCTTCATTAGAGTTTTCAGGTATGCTGGGAACAGTGTGTTCTCGCTCAGCACCACCAACCTTCTCGAGGCATGCTCGATTACCGTGTAAGTCTACTTGCTTTTCAGAAGTTTCTAGTAGATGGCGCTATCTTTCTTCAGAAGCACTGCTGGTATCTTCACCGTCGATTGTTCGTCTTCGTACGTCTTTTGGCAGGTCACCACTGAGGCGTTGATGATGTTCAGGCGATTCTTGAACTTCTCGCTGGAATACAGTTTGTTGTTAGGTTACTCCAGAGCTGGTTTGTCCAGTGATTTCAGGAAAGGGTGCTTAAAGATCTCTTGCCAGCTTATTCTCCTATCTTTATCCTTCTCGAGCATCTGTTTTATGAGGTCTACCAACTCCTTGGAACGGGTGTGTCGATTGGGGAACCTCAAAGGACAACTTTCCACATAGGCTCCATACTCTTTAATGGATTTGAACCGTTTTTTCTCATCGTAGAAGGGGTGTATGCCTTTGAATGCCATCCTGTACAGTACGATTCCCAGCGAGAACACATCCACCTTCTCCGACCCCACCTTCCCAAAGAACAGCTCAGGTCCCATGTACAGCGGAGTTCCCTTGCTGGACATGTTGGCATTGATGCCGACCTCTTCCGGCTTGATGAACTTTGCGAACCCAAAGTCAGCAATCTTGAATGTGCCATTATGCAGCATGATATTCTCCGGTTTGATGTCTCGATGAATAACGTGAGCATCCAGCAGCACCCGATACCCACGACAGATCTGCACCATGAAGTCCTCGAGCTGCTCCTCTTCAAACAGATACTTGTTGCGAAGCATGTACTTCTCCAAGTTGCCACCGTTGCACTCCTCCATGAAGAAGTAGAAGTTGTTTTCGCTGCTCACCTGGAACTTGAGGAAGTTCACAAGGTTTTCATGGTGTGGTATTCCCTTCATAATGCCAATCTCATTGGTGATGGTTGCTGCAGTCTACTGGTCCTTGCAGTTGATGATCTTCACCACCAGCTTCTGCTACATGTTTTCTTTGTTGAAGGCACGGACCACCCGAGCATACGAACCCTTGCCAATCACATCAGTCTACTCAAGCGAGACAAGGAACGGTGAGTTCTGAAGGGCTTTGACTTTGACGGTCTTCTCCATAACTTAATTTATCAGTGATGGAATCCCACAGAGATATCTTGGAGTTGTTGCCGGTGAAGGCACCGCAGATCCCAGCAGATTTCCATAACAAGCTTCGAAAGAGATTTGTGGATGCGCTCAAGGAGAAAGTTGGGACAGTGTTGCCAGGCTCGCTGTGTCTGTTTAAGGGTATACCCGTGGTCCACAAGAACTACGATGATGTGGACTACAAGGTTGAGCAGGAAAGTACCTTCTGGTATCTGTTTGGAGTGCAGCAGGCTGATTGCTATGCTTCCATCGAAGTGGAAACAGGCAAAGCCGTGTTGTTCATCCCAAAGCTCGACGAAGCTTACAAAATGTGGATGACAATCTTCTCGCCGGAGGAGCTGAAGGAGAAGCATCATCTCGACGAAGCTTATTACGCTGACGAGCTCGAACAATACATTGAAAGAAGCAAACCTGGAAAGATTTATCTCTTTGCGGGAAAGGATTCTGACAGCGACTTGGAAACCCTCTACCCAACGTTCAGTTACCTCTCGAAATACGATGTGGATAAGACTGAGCTGTTCCCACTGATCAGCAACCTCCGAGCTATCAAGACAGCCGACGAAATTGCAATTATGAGATACGTGTGCAGAATAACTTCGGAAGCTCATAAGCGAGTGATGCGTCACTCCAAGCCAGGACTTCTTCAGATTCAGCTTCACGGATTGTTCACGTTCGATCATACCAATAAGTCTGGTAGCGATGTACTTGCATTCAACTCCATCTGCTCAAGTGGAAGGGACTGTGCTACTCTTCACTATATCGACAACGACAAAATTATCGAGCCTGGACAGATTATTCTCAATGACATGGGTGGCAGGTGGTATGGGTACTGTGCTGACCAAGCCATCACTTTCCCAGTCGACGGTAAGTACACTGAACGACAGTTGCATGTTTATGAGGCAGTCAGAGAAGCACAGGCAGAAGTCATCAAGGTTATGAAGGAGGGTGTCGATTGGACTTAAATGCACTTGCTTGCTGAGAGAATCATCCTTGCACACCTCATCAAAATAGGAATAGTCAAGGAGGGGTTTGACATGGCCGAGCTTCAAGACAAGAGAGTTGGAGCTGTGTTCTTTCCACATGGGTTGGGGCATTTCTTGGGACTGAAAGTTCATGATCTTGGAGGCTATACTGAAGGGCCTGAGAGAAGCAAGAAGGCCGGATTGAAATCTTTGAGAACTCGCAGAATACTGAAGGAAGGCATGGTCATTACGGTAGAACCAGGACTGTACTTCATCGAGCACATCATTAAGAATGCCTTGAATAACCCCGAACTGCAGGGCTACCTGAACAAGGAAAAGATTGATGAGTACATGCACGTAGGCGGTGTGAGGTTGGAGGATGACGTTCTGGTGACAAAAACTGGAGCGGAGGTGCTGAGCAGCCTTCCCCGTGAAGCAAAGGAGGTGGAGGAATGGCTTGCCGGCCATTATTGATTCGCCATCATAAATGATATGGTCAGTGAGTTGATGCTATCATAGCCTTGATAAACTTGAGTTCAAGCTCCTTGAGCATTTTATTGACCCTCGGCACAATGCTTTCTTGAGTCATGAACAGCTCGATATTTTTATTCTGGGTTTTGTGGCTTAGCAGAATCGGTTGCATTGGTGTCTCGTTTCCACCGTACATCAGCAGCAGGCTTTGAGTGTCAGTAGGCTCCGAAAATATTCCCTGAGCTAGAACTATACCGTTCTTGCTGTCGTAATAGCTTCCAATATTCGCTCTCAGTTCCTTCAATCGTTGCTCCAGTGGTTTGGATTCTCTTTCAGGGGATTGGAAATGAGTGTGGTACTTGCTGGATATTGGAAGCCAGAGTTCGTTTAAAAGATCGGCTTTTAGAGCCTTTGTCTTTTGGCCTAGTGGCTCATTTTGGAGCTTGAGTGTGGAAGTTCTGAGGAGCCCCTCTGAAGGTTCCTTTCGACACATCGAAGCCTTCTCATGAAACATACTAGCTTCCTAGACCCTGCCGACGTAGAAGAAGCACTTTGCGATATGCTCATAAACATCGAATTCGGCAGGATGCGAATACTTGTAAGCATAGGCTAGCGCCCTTTGCAAACAATCAAGGGCCTTATCGTAGTGAGCTTGATCCTTTTAAACTTCGGCTGCCCAAGTCCAGACCTCAATGACACGTCCAGGATCTCCCATGGCGAGAGCTATGATTCTTCCCTGACCGGCCCAATAGCAAGCCTCATCGTACCCACGATGCATATGCGCAGCACGAAACAGTATCCGAAAGCAGTCAAATATAAGCGCAAGGTCTCCTACCTCCAACAGTAAGAGAAGTGACTCAATCATGAACCGTTGGTAGGGATGCTCAACTGGCCGAAAGATGTACCCAGCCATTTCCTTAAACAGCCTTTCCTCATTCGTATTCTCTTTGTTTACTGTAGTTGACTTTTCTTTGAATACCTTCTTTGTCTTCATTTGGAAGATTTTACCAATGGTCAAGCATCCACTTCAATAATTTCCAAATAGTTTGCGAAATGGAGGCAATGCACCACCAGCTCTGCCTGCCAATTGAAATTGCTAAGTCGCTTTACAGCAAGTGGGATGCTGAAGTCGCACTCATCGAGGCACCCAACGTTGTGTACTCAAAGGCGTTGGATGGAAATTCTACACTGGAGTTTAAGAATGGAAACATCTATGAAGGCGAAATGTCAAGAGGTTTGTTACATGGTAAGGGCACCTTTAAGTGGACATCAGGAGTGGTGTACCAAGGAGAGTTTCAAAATAATGTCATTGAAGGCAAGGGGAAGTACACCTGGCCAGATGGTAGCACATATGTTGGGGACGTTCACAACGGGAGGAAGTAAGGATTCGGCGAGTTCGTATCAAAGCAAGAAAATGCAGTGTACACTGGCGAGTGGCGCGAAGGTCAGCGCAATGGTAGGGGAAAGATAGAGTTCGGCAATGGATCTGTATTCGACGGAACATTCAGCAATGGAATAAAAAATGGGCCTGGCAAGATGACGTACCCTTCAGGAAATTTCTACGAAGGAATGTGGGTGAATGATATCAAGCAAGGCTTCGGTACCATGGTGTGGATCACTACAAACGAAAAATACATCGGAAATTGGCACAATAATAAGCAAAATGGGCAGGGAATGCAAATTTGGTTGGAAAATCGAGCAGAATTCAAGGTCTTCCGTAATCGCTACGATGGAAATTGGGTGGATGGCCGGAGGGAAGGCTACGGGACATTCTACTTCTCAACTGGTGGAAAATACGAAGGGTATTGGCACAATAACATGAAGGAGGGATTTGGAATGCAGACTGAGGAAAACGGTTAAGTGAAGATCGGCTTATACAAAGCAGACCGGCCAATGAAGAGGGAGATGGGTGAGACAATACTAAAACAATCAGCACCGCTGTCCCAAGTGATTCATCAACAACAATCTCTTGGCCTGCTCCCACCATTGAGAACGTTGGAAGCCTCTTCCATTCCGAAAGATCCAAAGACTTTGGGATAGATAAAAGACTTGAAGAAAATCGGTAAGAAGCCTTCAAACACAAAACTACAACCAAGCAAGAGGTTGGAATAAGCTACATCAAGACCATTGAACAGCCTGCATCAGACCCAACCCCAACCAAGTCAGACTCCGTCTATCCAGCCAGTAGTTCCTCAACAACCACTCAATATCCTACGAAATCTGGACGCAGAATAAAACCCATACGGAAAGTATTTGGACATCCAGAACTTCGAGATAAGCGAGTCGATCCTGAACTTTCTACTTCGGTCGCATTCCATGCTGAAGCACCTTTACAAACAATACTCCTGTACCAAAGAGTACTTCTCTGGAATGTCGTTGGAGTGCGCTTGGAAGATGCTCCGGGATCTTAAGCTTATCGACGAGAGGTGTAGCATTGCGATGGTAGATCGGGAGTTTGCACGTGGCTACAAGAGTTGGTTCCCACTTTCCGGACAACCCGAACAGAGATTATTGCTTCTCCAGAAATAATCGAAGCATTGGGCTGACGATGAAATCAGCAAACTAGAACTCATTCACCATAGCAACCAACTGGCCAACTCGACCTTCTCCTTTGATGAGCTGAGCAAGGATTCAGTGAAGCTACGCGTTGATAATGAACCGTTCTCCCCGAGTGCAATCTATCGTGGGTAGGAACGAAACCTTCACGATGGAGGAACTGTCCTGCTCTTTCGACATTTTGTATGTATTCTTGTCAGGATCGTCAAGATGAAATACTGCTATGGCTCTAATTCTGATTCCGAACTCAAAGCTGCACTTGAAAAGCTCCTTAATCGCTTGAGCCAGCAATGCGAAAATAAATAACCTTTGAATGACTCTACAGTGAGGAATACGCTTCGACTTACCAGCACGGATCTCGTCTCGTTCAAAAGCGGGTTTGCAGTGGGTAAGCAGGTACTCGAATGGGCCAAATCAATGAACGAAAGGCTATTCGATAGAATGACTATTCGGCAAAGAAGCCTAATCGGTACAGTCGATAAAACTGTCCCTTTCAAGACCATTCTCAGGCTGCTTGAACGAACCAACTACCTTAAAGAACCCTACGAAAGGATGATGTTCTTAGAGAAGGTGGAAAGATACATGGATGTTAAAGTAGGTTACTTTAAGAAGTAATTCAAACAGCAAGCTGCTTCGATAATGTCCCAGCTGGACAAATCACCAGTATTCCAGCCCTTGCTGAACACTGAGGTAAATCTTTGGTAGTTCCACGAGCTCATCTATGCTGCCATTACAAAGAAAATTGCCACTTCTAACAGTCAAGATGAAGTCAAACTGAAGTACTAGGAGGCCATCCAGCTTCTCATCGAAGGCTATGTCTCAGCTGAAAATTAGGGATTGCCTATTCGCAATAGCATCCCTCTTCGGAAGGTTGAAACAGAAAAGGACCGACAGAAAAAAGCACTGTTACAGCGTATCGAATAGTAACGACTGGAAAAGGTTCGGCAGGCACAGTTGAGGGTGGAAGCTGAACGTGCTGAACACGAACGATTGGACATGGAAGCCAACGATTTCAACGTACCAAGCGAGGCTTACCTGTAAGACTCGGAATAGTAGCCATGACCACTTGACTAACCCCTATAATATAACCTTCGATGATGATGCAACCTACCAGCAAGGATGCCCAGAGAGAGGAAGCAGCACTGAAAATCCAAAAGCTGTGGCGAAGCTACACGAACCGGAAGATCTACAAGTACTACCGCGACATCATTTACTTCAAGTGCAAGTAATGATGAGACGTATGCAGAGGAAATCCCGCAAAGCTATTAAAGGGTATCAACCCGCTGTAAGCTAATCTATTGGAAGCGGCCAGTGGATGCCACATCAGATTTAGACTTGGCGGTGAGAACTTTCCACCGAACATCTACTACAAAATTTTCGCAAGAACTGGAATCATCGATATCAACGCCTTCGCGCCAAGAGATTATGCTTCGTTGCCTAGGGTACCTCCCAACTCATTCAGAACAAACCAACCGATAAGATAACAATGCAGAATTACAAGAACCGGAAGGAAGAGTATGAGGAGGAAGGTTGGTACCTTCGTTCGGACAATAATGGCTGGAGACCAGTACAATCACTAAGCGACGTAGATTAGTCACAAGATGTTCGATAAGGCAGACTACATTGAGCTGTATTCGGCCAATAAGGTGCGCTACTACCATCACAAGAAAGAAAAACGAGTGGACAAGTGCAGTAAGAAAGCAAGGATAGCCAAGCTCCGCTGGCTTCAGAATCTGTATAAGCAGTCCAAAGACAAGGATCAACAGGGCTCCAGTGTCGGACAGAAACAACAGGAGGAATAGCTTGAAGGTGAGATCGAAAGAGCAAAGGAATAAATTGAAGGTCTCGACCCCGACAGCGACAACGAAATTCGAGCTTACAACCCGCTGGATAACCCCAAATTGGTGGAGATTGAGGATTAGCAGTAGTTCGAGGAATAGGTCGAGAAACTAATAAACTGGAGTCAAAACCTGGACTACAACGAATACGCAAAGTAGTGGTTCCAACTTTCCACGTCCGAACCAAGCTCAAAATTCGTCTTCCGCAATGTCAACGCTTCGGAGGCCTTCGTGTAGCTCGACAAGAAGGTGGACCAGTTCAAACAGTGATTCATAATTCTCTACTCTCCGATAGCCATAATTTTATGAAACCGTTCGGAAAGTCTTATGCTGCTCACATTTCCACCAGGCCCTATTATATTCATTCCGTGCATAATTATGGACAACAGTTTTTACAACGTACAAATCTCCATCACCCAGACCAACAACAACCGATTCTACAGGACGTCCCGGGCATCATCGCTGCGTCGCAACAGCACTTCTCAGTATGAGCCCAAGGAGACCTTCAAATTGGCAGCTCTGCACTCCGTTACCATGGGTATCAAGTACACTCACATACCATACAGGCATAACGATACCGGTTATATCACTGGCAGGGACCTCAGCAAGCTCAGAGCCTACGACAACAAGCAGGAAGACCTATCCTTTGCCGATGGAAGTCAAGCACTCAAAGACATCCGAAAGCGGTTTGATGACTTGAAGAAGCAAAATGTCTAGAAGGATAAGCTGCTGTTTCGACTAAAGGTACAGAAGTTTTTGATTCAGGAAGAAGCTGCGAATGTAAAAGGCGAGGAAGGCAAGTATCTCAAAAAGAAGGAGAAGGCTGCTGACCTGACCAAATAACTGTAGGCTGAACTAATCAGCAAGAAGAATCTCTACGAGGAGGTACTCATGGAGAGGAAGTCAATGAGTCACGTTGCGCATCGACTCAAAGAGGATAAGGTGGTATACGACTACCGCAAGTTCAATGCTGAGAAGGAACTCGAATTTGCCAGAAAGCAGTTGAGCTTTAATAAAGTGGATGTAACGTCAGTCAACGAGAGCAACGACAGGACCAAGCTCGTTTATGAGAGACTCGCAAAGCAGCTATAAGATGAGAGGAGGGATCGTGAAGACCACTTGCAGAGTGTGAGAAATATGATTGCCAATATCGAGGATGTGAAGGCAGTGACGAGCACACGTGAGGAGGACATCCGTGAGATCGCTGAGCGAGCGATGCAGGATAAGGATGATACCGAGAAGAACTGGAGAAGTCTATTAGTTGTGCATAAATTCGTCAGCAGAATGCTCAAGGACAAGATGGACCGAGAAATGAGTAAGTTCTCGGTTGTGGAGGTGGCCTTTAAGAACATAAAAATTGCAACGGGAACCAACGATACCCAGACTCTAGTGAGCAAGTTCCTCAACAAATAAACTGTTTACGGGGAACTACTCAGCACTATTGCCGAGAATGAACGGAAAATCGAGAAACTTAAGCACGACAAGGAGGAGTTGCTTAAATAGAGGAAGCAGATCGAGGACGAAATGAACCTGTTTGAAATTACCAAGAAGACGAATACCGACTTAAGCAGTAATTTTTTTACTATTTCAGAGGAGTTTAAGAGTCTCGAGACTGTCGAGGATAAGGAGAAGAAGTCCTATGCACATACCCGCAACCTCTTGTCGTGGGTAAAGAAGCAGCTCAAGAAAATCGATAAAACGGAGGGAAAGTCTACGCGAATCTCAGGTCAAGATGCCAAGGAGGGGATTACTGAGTTCCTCAATTGGCTTTAGGGAGGAATCGATTCTATTGAGAAGGTTGACAGTACCACTGCGAGCAGTGAAATGGATCGCACCGATCTGAGCAAAAAGGACACCGATAAAATTATGCGAGTACGCCCAAAGAAGTTCAAAAAGAACACCGAAGGCCAAGACGAACCCGAGTAGGAGGACGAAGAGGTTGACCTCATCCCCGAGAACAACGGTACCCAATAATATAATACAGTTGCAGAAGAGGAAGACCACATCAACGGTCTGAACAACGAGCTGTTGCGAACCAACGATAAATTTATGAAGGAACTGAAGAAGAAGCGGGAGGCACAAGCGAAACTTCGTTTGGAGATGTCACCAAAGAAGAAGGAAGAGAAGGTACCCGAGAAGGCAGCCGTAGCACAGCCAGTCGAAGAATGATCAGTTTCTGGTTAATAACTTTTTGATTTCAACAGCACAACATGTCACGCAAAAACAACAAGAAGATTAAGAAACGCTACAACCAGTTCCTCAAGCGGAACGAGAACGAGTTGGAGCAGAAGAAGGAGCAACGCAAGGTCAAGAAGGAGACTAAGGAGGCTATGAAGGATGCAGAGCAATTGCTTAGTGGCATCGGCATTCACGATAAGCAGGACAACGATAGTGACAGCTAGATGGAGGTCGAGTCGAACGACCAGCAAGTCGATCGAAAGAAGAAGATAAAGAAGATGGCTCATAAATCGTCAATCAGGGAAAAGAAAAAGCAGGAAAGGAGGTTAAAGAGAAGAGGCCTCGTCGTGAAAAAGAAGAAGACTGAAATTGATATTGAGTGAGGCATGCACATCATAAATCAGTCTTCATCTTCCCAATCATCGTCATTTCCTCCTCCATATGAGTTGTCAGCTGGTTCATAGCTGCCAGCATTGTTGTCGTTGGATTCATAGCTGTCTCTCTGTTCGTAGTCGGCTGGGTCGTTATTGTGGTTCGAGTAGTCTTCTCTGACGGAGCTGTAGTAGTTCTCCAAACTCTATTGATTGTCTGAACCTTTGTTGCCGATGTCTATTTCATCTTGATCGTCGTCGTTGTAGTCTGCTGCCTATCGAGGGAGATCGACCTCCACTTAGTCATAAATACCGTGCTCTTATCCCTCGTCTTCGTTAAAGTCGTCGTGGTAATCGTACCCGGCATCATAATCGTCATCCTCCCATTCGTCCTCTTGGCCAGCTTTGCGACCCATTCTGCTCTGATTGACCATGCTTCTGAGGAGTACTTCTAACTGAGCCATTGGCTGCGATTTAAGTAGCAAAATTCTCTTATGCGAGACCACGTACTGGGTATTCAGGCGAGCTGCTGGGTCTATCACTTGTTTGTTGAATAACACTCGATTCGCCGAGAACTGTTGTTGAAGTTTCTCCACAATGCCCGAGTTGGGGCTGGTTGCCAAGGCTTCCATTTTTCACCTTAATTATAATCAAGAACATCACGAGTATTACGCTCGAAGTTTGCCGCAGTTGTGTCTGCTAATATCGACACCTCAAATCGGAAGTGAAACAAGAAATTTCGGTATAAATCGCTGACATATTCATATCAAGATATCTGATTCGCCCCGGTTTATCCCCTTTGTTTATTACTCATTGGAAGCTTGCTTGCTAACTTGCCTTGTTTCGGCGAAGTGCTTGATTAAGAAAAGTTCATTCGACTCAAGAATAACGATTTCAAAGCAAAAAAACTAACGAATAAAGTTGAATGAATATGAAGAAAATCGAAAACGGACTGAACAAAGAAGATTCAGAAATCTCTTCGATCGGTACTGCCAACCGATAGCAACAACAGCTGTTGAAACAGAGAGGCTGGATCAGTGACCTTGATTCCAGATTATTCGTAATCTGCGTTGAATTTTGTCGTGCCATAGGTAAATTTCCTGTGGCAAGAGAGAACGCCGAGACTCTTATCTATGTTCTCATTGTCGATAATAATATACATTTCTGAATGTAAATGAACCCCTACCAAGGCATCAACGCTCCAGAGGTTCGCTTCGATGGCAGGGTGTTAAGCCATATCAAGACTCAAGACAAGTAAGGCAGTAAGTAAATTCAATACACGTTCATAAAGAAGATAGCAGAAGGCTCATAAGGACAGGTTTGGCTAGCCCAGTCGCTAACAAAGAAACCCCTAAACATTTCTGGGCAGATCGCAAACACAACTTTTACCAAGGAGTGCGCAATCAAGGTGTTCGATATGAAGATGTACGACGTACAAATGGTGGAACACGAATCCAAGCTGTTGGCCCAGTTCAAGCATCGGAACATCGTCAGGCGATATGACTCGTTTGTAGTGGAAATCGATCACCGGCAGTACTATCTGCTGGTGCTGGAGTACTGTGAAGAGGGCACTCTCGAAAGCTACCTCCTGTATTTCCAGTACAGGCTGACGAGGGAGCAGGGCTATTAAATCTTCGCTCAAATTTTGGATGGTGTGCAAGTGCTGCATAACAAGGACATCATTCACCGAGATATCAAACCAGCTAACATACTCGTGAAGAAGGAGGGCGATCAGTTGGTCTTCAAGCTCAGCGATTTCGGCATGGCAAGAAAGTTGGAGGCTGAAGGGTAACTGATGGCCACCTACGTTGGGACCAAGAACTACATGGCTATTGAGGTGATCAAAAACGAGCGCTACTCCGTCAAAGCGGATTTATGGTCACTCGCGGTCATTCTCTACGAAATTCTGTATGGAACCCACCCGTTTAGTGTCAACTACGACAACCTCGACGACATCAACAGGAAGATCTTCGTCAAAGGCGGGTTCAAAGTACCTGCCTAACTCAAACCGACCGCAGAGGAGTCATTACTGTTTAATAGGATCTTTCGCCTCGAGAAGAGTCCCGATAACGACCCCAAGAACGACCGTATGAACTTCAACGAGCTGCTGTAAAGCGAGATCGTGAGCAAGTACGTGCACAAGCCCAAACTGTAGGAGATGAAGAAGTTCTATTTGGATAAGTTCGGCGAAAAGCTTACCCGCGGGCTGGTCAATAACAACGTGGTGGAGTGGTACGAAAATGCCTTGGACTATGAGCTCGCTCGTCTAGAATTTCTGTGGAAACTCAGCTTATTCGTACAGTCAATCATCGGCTCAGAAGACTTCGAGGAACCGCTATTCCTCCTCGGTAAGGTCTTGAGCATCTACATCAAATACTATCTGCAACTGCTTTACGAACAGCAAACAAAGGTCTTTGAGCTGTCACGAGGGGAGAAGGTGAAGGAAGAGGAGATCATAGGCTATCAGTACATCAAATGCTTTGTCCAGGCAATCACCAACGAGACAAACATGGACTTGCCAAGCATCATAAGTTGCATTGGCGGGCTAGTCAAAGGAGGGCGCATCAGCAAGCTCGACCAAATTAGAAGCCGCACAATGGAGATGAAACCCAACCAGCCAAAGCTTGGATAATCCTTACTCCTCAAAGAAAGGCTGGCAGCGTAGATCAAAGAGATAGAGGTAGACCCAATTGGTTATCTGGAAATTTGGTTGATACCAAGGCTCACTAGAGTATGTCGAGAGCACCCTAAAGAAAAATTCAACACAGCTTTGCTCGTGAACCTGTAAGTCCTGCGATTGTTGGATAGCACTGTCCTCATCGATCTCAGCAAGAAACTCAAGATCTTCTTGGAGTGGTTGGACGATAACAACTATCCGCACGATCTCGCGCGTTTTGTGGAGTGGTCGCAACTCAACACCGATTTCGGAGCATCGCTGATCATCAAACTGTCCAACATCAAAAGGGACAATACGACTGCACCAAAGGGAGTTGTCAGCTAGTAGCCACTTCGTATCATCATCAAGAGACCGGGGTGACCCATTCGTAACTGAACATTTTAGTACATCACTTCTTGTTGAGGAAAAACTCACTCGCGATCTTCTGGCCTTTCATCTTCTTCTGGAGTTTATGGTTGAGGTCGAGGTTGCGTTGGATGTCTTTCACTTCCTCCCTCTTTTCTCGAATTTGCTGCATCAATCGATACTCCTCGTCTCGTGCCTTGCTTTCCTCGGCTTCCACTTAGACCTCGATAACTTTAATGCGTTCCAGCAAGAGTCGACGGTAGCGCTCGCAGACTGTCTGTTCCTTCTGGAGCTGACGAGTCTACTCGTCGTCCTGTTCGAACGAAAAGTTGGATTCCTTCTCGAGCTCTTCAATTTACTTGCTTAATTGCTCACGTGCATCCATGAGTTACCGCAATGTTTGCTACTGCTTCTCCTTCGTTTCAGACAACCGTCCAAGGAAGTAGTTGCGTTGTTCGTCCAATTGCTCCTTCATCATAGAACTGTAGTCCTTCACCAGCTGGCCAACGTCTTTCTTCCCCTTCTTCTATCCGCTATGCAAGGCGTTGGACCCCTCCACCTGGTAAACTCTATGAATGAAGTCCTTCGAGCTGAAATCATATACAAATTTCGTTTCGATCTCCATCGCCAGAGCGTGGGAGGTCTCCTTGAAGTGTATGAAGATATGCGAGTTTGAGTCAGTTATGTCACAGTTTTCATCTCCACAACAAAGCTTTCGACCGCAGATCAGGCACAGCCAGAGGTCCTTCGAAACCTATGGTAATAGACACCAGTACATTGCAGATCTCGCAGAAGGATAGTTTCGGGGGCTGTTGGTGATAGCGACAGAGTGGGCATGTCTTCTCGCTCCAGCGCGCGAGGCAGTCCCAGTGGAAGTAGTGTCCACAAAGTATCGACACTATCCCTTTACGACCGTTTTCGAGATGTTCGCAATGTGTCTTTGTTGGACTTGACGGACATTCCTTCTCCAGCATCTCTTCGAAGCAAATTGCACAGGTAAAGTTGGGCCGTGCCTATTGCGTACTGACCTGCCCCAGGTTGTAGCTCATGAAGATATTCTCCGGTTCGACTTTCTGAGAAAAATCAGCGCTGGACTTCTTCCTGATGATAGTGAACTATTTGTGGCGATCCCCGAGTGTGAACTCATCGAAATGAACAGTAAGCCCGACTACCTGCCTGAGAAGGATCAATTACTTCTCAAGTGAATTGTATGGTTGGCCGAAGTAGCGTTGGTAGAAATTGGCTGCCTTGCCTTCGTCAGCAAAGCACATCAGGAACGCATAGAAACCGCTCTCAGAGGTCTTAACGACCCGACTTTCCTCGAGCATTATGAGTCCCTCGTCGATTGCTTCACATACCTACACCGGTGATTTGCTGTTCGGGATCCCCAGGAGTAGCAAACAACGACCTTTACCTGGCACAAACCCCTCCCACCGCTTCACCAATGCCTTGAGGTTATTGCGGTTCTCCTTTCCACCTGTGTCCTCCGTCTTCAGCGGTTGCAGATAGATCTCACCACTGGTGATTTCGACCGAGGGATTACCTATCCAGTAGTTGAGTTCGCTTGACCGGAAGAACCTCAACACTGTTGAAACATACTCCTCAAGCTCCTTTTTCTAATCCTCTTCGAGTGCCTCCGAGATGTCCATGTATATTATAGACGGCTAAATCGGACCGAACCAGATTCCTATTTCTATTGATGCTTGCCGACGAAAAACCTTCTCTCACAACTACAGGACGCACTAGCATCCTTCGTCATAGCTTTCGCATCAGCAAGCAGCCCAGCCGCAATAGCAGCATGAACAGCACCACTGGACAACGATTCTTCAAGCTGCATCGTCCCGACGAACATCGTGAGGGAAACTCTTTGGACTGCTACGATCGCATGGAGAAGATCTACCGCAATACGACGCTAACTCCGAAGGACGCCAACAATATCCCGCATAACCGCAAGCTGCTACGGAACATGCTGAAAAGGCTAGAGTCACGGGGCGAGTCCTTCTACCGATTTGGCTTTCGATCATTCGAACGACAGAACAACCTGATGGTGCTGCAGGACATCCTCAACGTACCCCTTGCTTGTAATGACAGTTGCGTAGTTAGCAGGTCAGTGGTAGCATGAGCCTTTCGGATTTATGGTCGGGAAAGAATATTGTGCACTACTTGAAATCGAACAGAATGTTTCTTAACAAGAAGCAGCTCATGATTGAACTCAAGCTGCTTGAAAAGGAGTAAGCCAGACTCGTCAGATAAGCTCAAAAGCTGAACACCATTCGCAACTTGCGTGTGCAAACTGGGAAGGATGCTCACCCCATCCAGACCAACCCCGACATCCAGAATAGTAATATGCACTTATGCCGGCTTCTCCAGAAGCTGTCCAGGCTGTCGGCTGAGAGTGTCAACATGGCCAATAAATAAGCTGAGTTCGAGCCTTTGGAGATGGCGAGGAAACAGTTCGACCGCATAAACCGAATGTACGCGAGCAGGATGATAGAACTTGTCTGATCTAAGGTCGATATGTCAATTGGGTATGCATACAAGATGGTTCAGTTTCGACCGAATCGTTCATGGATTTGTTTGCGCAGCTGTTACCTCAAGCTGAGGAGACGGCACACCACGGAAAACTACAGCTCGTCCTCCAGCTATTCGAGGAGTGCGTTGATGAGATACAGACTTAGGTTGCTATGCTCGTTCTTGTTCAGCTTCAGCTACGACTCGAGGAAGAAGAACAGTCGGTCGAGGTCTTGTTGTGACTGGTTGTGAGTCACGAGCAGGCTGATGATGGTGTTGGTCACGTGACTGATTTGATCGGCTTTGTGAATAGCATGCTTAAGTTTCATGAGTTGCTTGGTAATGTCGGGACAGCTCGATTCGATGGGATCATACTCTAAAAGTTTGCTCGCTAGAACATGCTCCTCTTCGTTCATGAAGTAAAACACTGGAGCAATTTCCTCGGCAATGTCTTTCAGCACACTCTTCTTCGTTCGCTGGGTTGAAGCCAGTAACTGTTCATCCTTCAGGTGCGGTACGATGTCTCTCTCAATAGCCTGGAGCACAGACATGGACTCAGTAAGTTCCTGCAGCATCCCCGACAACTGCTACTTTGGGTTAAACGTCTTTTGTTTGATGCTCACTGTGAGGTGCTTATCTGTACGTTCAAGGGTCAGCTTAGCGACGGTAACTTAGTTATCGACTGCACTATATTGCAGGATTTTTTCATAGCCACAAAACAGAATGTGATTGATCACCTCTGGATTGACGATTAGGTGAGCAACTGAACATATTTCTGCAATGCTGTACACAATCGATGAGCTATCTTTCCTCACTAGCCCATTCAGACGAGATTCAACGGTCTGCCTGCATTTTGTTACCATCGAAGCCACACGTGCTAACAAATGTTCATTCTTTAGCTTTTCGCAGAGATAGCGGTAAGCATTGCGATCTATCTCTCCCAGCAGCTCAATCTGGTGGCATAGCTGACGTTCCGCTTCGAACTCCTTCTTCCTCTTTAACAACAGTGACAGTCTATCGATACATTCCATCTCGACACGCTCCTTTGCGATTTGATCACTGAATTCGTTCAGGTTGCGGGTGAGTAACGCCACTACAATCTCCTTCTTATCATTGTCGTTGGGTTAGAGATTCAAGAGTCTGGAGGTGTGTGCATTTAACTCTGGGATGTTCTCTTGCTCGAGGGCGTGGTCAATCGATTAGACTTACTCCCTCAATGACTACACTTGCTGGCTGAGTGTTCGGCTAACAGCAGTCAGCTCATCAGCGAGCGAGGAAGGCTTCCGATCTGCTTGACTTATTAATTTGATGAGCTCCTACATGCGAAGTATACAAACTATCAATGGAGCCGCCCCTACTTTGCAGTTTATTCATTCTATAGATGCTCGGCATGCTGAGGCGTTCCTGGAAGCTGTAATTCCTCCTTCTCCTGCAGGCCAGGCTTCTTCTCTTCACTTCCCCAAATTTTCTTTTGGAGGTATCCACCCATCCCCCAAATGCCGTTTTTGATGAGAGTCCCCTTATCTGCCAGGTTTTTCTTCAAGCTATCAACATTTGCCACGATAGTTTCTTTGGAAGGGAGTGTTGGCATGGGAACTGGTGGGATATGCGGGAGCTTCTTGAACCCTTCCGTAATTGCCCTCTTGGACGGCTCGATGTAGTCATCATAGATCCTCACATTGCTACTTCACAACGATGCGTACAATGACTTGAGCTTCGAAGCATCCGATTTGAGTTGGTTAAGTTGACCCTGTAGATTGACGTTTTCCCTTTCGCAGACTATCGTCATCGTTCGTAGTTCTACATAAACCTTCGGAGTTACAAGCGATACGATGCTGAAGTGTATTCTTGTAGCTCAGCAGTTGAGCATCGTCCCACCTCTCGAGCTCCTCCTTTCGCATGGCTGGTGTTATTAATTAATTATGGCAGAGGAAAGAGCAGTACTGCTTTGGCAGTTCAAGTAATGCCTAGCCATCGCCCACAGCGTGTGCCTCAAAAAGTGTTTGAAGCCCGAATTCGAGACTTTAAGAGACACTGAGAAGGTGTGCCTTAGCAAATGCTTCGATCGCAACTTCGAGTACAAGTTCAACTTCTTCGGGAAACTGCAGCAAGCCATGGTGAAGCTGGCACCCGAAAAACCGAAGAGCGAGAAGTTTGATGTTGGTGTCAAGCCGCATGAAGCATGAGCAATGATGTGAATAGCTTGCTTGTCGAGGACTAATGCGAAATGGAGAGATTATCACTTCTTCTTGCGTGTCTTGGCTGCCTCGTCTGCTGTCTGGGCCTTCAAATCCTTGGACTTGGGATCAGTCATAGGAACCACGAAGTCAGCCTTGGGCTTAAACTTTCGTTTGGGAACCATTTCAATAGCCATCCTTGCCTCGCCTTCAACCTGCTGCAACTGTTCCTTAATGTTCTGTTTCTTCAGAAGTTACTAGCGCTTGAACTTTGCGATTTCTATCATTGCGTCCCTGAAATGAATCATCCTGACTATTTCCATCTCCTCCTTGCTGTAGGCCGCTGTCGGATGGCACTTCTCAATAACCTTTGGTTGATTCTTGGACTTATTGCTGGTCTATCTTTTGACATCTGCGAACGCTCTAAGTTGACACTCTGCGTGTACCTCGTGATGGTAAGATCGGGTTTGTGTGTGTGGTTGCACCAATCAGCATCCCTCTTTGGGTTGTGGAAGTTGTTGACTCTCTGTTGGTCGATTCCCCAAGGATGCTGCTGTTTGAAGGCGTTTCCCGATGCATTCTGGTTGTAGTAGCGGACCCGATCAGCAAACTACTTCAGCTGCCGCTTGGCTTGGATAGTGCGAGCAACCTCCAGCTCTTCCTCTTTCTTTCTTTATTGGCTGTGGTCTACATTGAGAAACCTCGTACATTCATGGAAGGCGAGGTTCTCCATGACAAGGGGAATAACCTTCATATAGCTTTGGTTGTCCCTTTGCACCTTCTTATAGTTTTACTGTGAAAGTTTGCGTTGTTAGCGTAGCTTCTGTTCATCCCTTCGAATTTGACTTCGGTTGACCGGCACCGTCTCAGCTTTGAGTTCCAGCTGGGCCGGAACAGTCAGCTGTTTACTTCTCCTCCTTTCAACTGACTTAGGACGGTTGCAGCACCCAGTCGACTAGTTACAGCATGCACTTTTGATGAGCTTATTCAGCTGAATTTCCTCATCACATTCCTTACAGTAGGTCTAACAACAGCAGCAACCACACGCACTTGGTTTGCTGGATCGACATTCAGTGCTTCTCTGTTCTTGCTCTTGGAGCTTCTGCTTCTGAATTATCTTTGCTCGGTTGAAGTCGTTCTTCATGAAGATAGGCACGTTAAGTGACTCCACGTTCTGCACTTACAACGGGTTGGTCTTTGGTCGGACTGCTTGAGGTTTGCTCCGACCGTTGGTGATTAGTAGCCGGTGATACTGCGAAGCTGTGCTATTGAAGTTAATCGGCAGCTGGTGCAGGCCTGTATCGACTTCAGTATAGTCCACCTCTGCACAGCTTATCTGGTTGAACTTGGAAGAGTCTTCCCGTTTGAGGTTGGATATCTTCGAGAGGGTTATGGGTCCTTCTTGCTCGTAGTTGAGCCTTCTTCCTTGAAATGGAATACCGTTGTTGCTGCTGAACATCACATGCAACTATACCTCACACTAATGCTGTCTGAACAGACTCGACCTGCGATCATCCGAACCTTTCGGAAAGTCAAATATACTGATAATAGGGATGTAACTTATCAAACAATACTGCCACTGTCCTAATCAGGTGATGATTTGGATACTGGTGGAGAGAAGAAACTCCTTTTCCGTAAATTAGCGCTTTCCCCTATAATTTTATTTGGTAGCGAACAGCACTGCAGCCAATGCAAAGAGACTAGAGCGAAGAGATGAGCGGTGTCTTCGAAAAGACCAACCCCCACATCACCTTCAAGCGCCGCTACAAGAAAATTCTGTCAGATTCCAACTGCTATCGGGCAATTGTCGGTAGCCACAACATCTTCGATCCACAGGACGAACAGAACCGAAGGATGGTGGCAACTCGACAAACCAACCCTGAGGAGGTTCCGTTAGGCGGCCACAAATACTTTTAGCAAATTAAGAAGCGCATTGAGCATGGTGAACAAACCCAGTCAAACATGTACGAAATTTGCGAAGGCTTAGGGACATCACGGTAGAAAACAGAAAGAGACAGCGCACCATCCTCACATCGATGAAGCACAGCGATCCCAATGCAGCCAGCAAACTACTTTCCGACATCAAAAGCAAGACAATGGATGAGGAATATAAGAGTCACAGCAAGACCCATGCCAGCATAGGAAAGCCCACAACAACGCAATACAGCCGCAACTTCTATAAGCCGACGACTGAAGCGTCAGGTAAGCAGCATGTCAACAGCAAACTCAGTCGCATGTACGAGAAGATGGAGAAACAGTACTTCCGGAAACTTGGAATGCTTGGTTAGGTGGAGTTCCAGCAACCACTCGTCAAGCGATATGGCGACCGTTACTTCTAGTATATGCTGCGGGACCGGTATAAGGACGACGACAAGAACAGCTACGCCTACCTGTATCAGATGAGAGCTGGTGGTGAGGATAGCCAGGCAAACCAACCAAGCGAACTGGAGAAGTCTGCAAACAGTAATAGTCAACCATAAACGTAGATCTTGGCATTCGATTCGCGAACCCTCAATATATGGAGTTGTTGGGAGTCAATAAGTATTCGAGGGAGCGGTATAGTAGCTGTGTTAAATGACTTTCATATTTTCCAATAGCAAAGAAGTCATACGAGCAGGGGACGGCTTGCATGTGCCATCCTGTCCAGCAGGAATTAGAAGAGAACTAGGTACAGCACTGAATGGCTGGCACTCTTCATAATCCTCAGCTTCCAGCCCAAGAACCATCCGGTTAGACCCTCCTTCTGGTATATTTTCAGCAGTTCGGCGTTCATGCTGGTGTACACCAACGATTTTGTCTGGATGCGGGTCTTAACGGTATCTATTGGGCTGGTGATCAGCGATGATGTTACTCCACCGACAAGCCCTGGTAGCGCGTTGTCCACGAGCAGATCGAAGTTGCTTTTGCGAATTTTTCGGTATTCCGTTCCGCCAGCCATTTTGTTTCGCATGAGCTCGACCAAAGTCCAGTAGATTCCACTGAAAATGACATCTCGAGTGAGTGTCGCACGCAGTCCAGAAATGAACTGCTGTCGGTTCATGTCGAAAAGCTTTCCCTATTTATTGTTGCTCATGCGAACTCTTTTAGCTTCCATTGGAGCAGTTATCAGCGAAACTATAGTACGGCTAGTCACTGCAGAGATGATCGTCGCAATTTCCGAACGGCCCTCGAACAGTGGGCTTGTCATGTACCTGCGTTTCTGGAATTCGTATAATTGCATGAACAGGATGTTTGAAAGCAGAACCTGCGGAAGCACAACTGACAGCCCATTGAAAATTTTGCTACGGTAGTACTCGGGGTTGCACAGGCATTCAATGAGGGAGTGCCCAGTGGTCGCCTACGTGCATTTATTCGGGTATTGCGGGCAGGTGATTGGAATGTACTGCCGGTTGAGTTTCATGATCTCCAGAGGGTTGGTGACGACCGTCGAGAGCAGCGATGCCGTGGTCGATGACAGGAAGATTAAAAACGGGTGTCTCTGACTGAGTTCAGACATCAGACAATTATTATGATAGATAGTGTTGAACGGGAAATTATCAGAGATTGTTTTCCAGTGGTGATTTGCCCTGTGGTTGCAAGTAAGCATGTTCCTTGGATAGTGGTAGCTTCTGATTGTATTTGACAGTGCATTATGCAGTCACAAGGAAGTTTGGTAACCAAACCAAAACGGACGGATATTTCAGAAGCAGTTGGTGACGGCAAGCAAACACGCTACAAGAACATCTTCGATACGGAGGTGCAACCACAAGTGAATACCCACCGCATCATCGAGGAAGAGTAGTCGCAGCTGGTCACGGAGATGCTACAGGAGCTCATTAAGGTGCACCGGTCGATCACCGCCGAAAAGGAGTACAACTCGGTGCTGGCTTAGCGCATCATCTACATCTACTTCAAGCATGAGCAGCGAGAGACCATCGAACTGAACATTCTCAACGAGATCGACGTGCTAATCGACTACCTCACCAAGTCTCAGGAATTCGAGGATGTTGAAAGAGCACTTGACCTGCTAAGCCTATACGAACTGCAGGAGATGGATTTCAAGTTGACAAAGAAGTGGAAGGTCAAGGCTCTCGTGGCACTGCGATCCCACTACTTCAAGTTAAAAAAGTCAGCTGAAGCGAGGAAGGTGAATGCGTGCATCATCGCGCAACTCACCGGCATGCTCAAACGATCAGACTTGTTTGTGCACACCGAGTTGTATTTGTTCTGCGTGAAGGAACTCATCGAAGCTTACAAACTGAACATAAAGAAGCTGGAGAAGAAGCATAAACCGTTATAGGCAACGGAGTAGCTGAGCAAGCTGGTGAGTGTGATCGAGAAGTGTGAGTAGACCGTGAAGTAGGGTCTGCAGGCGTAGCTGATGATGTGCTACTACAAGCTGGGAGAGCAGCATCGGGAACTGCACTACGAATCGTACTCCCAGAAGTACTTCTAGATGGCCTACAACATTGCCTCCCGTACAAAAGACCCGTTTAGCAAGAACATTCGAGCCCAACTACTCAGCCAGTGAAGCCAGGATAAATTACGTGGAAATAAAGACATGTTGGTTTGTACGCATATTATTGAAC
>ERZ724508.641-NODE-641-length-23685-cov-4.998223_pt1 | contig 23685 bp, 33 predicted proteins | sample MGYA00376041_ERZ724508 | MGnify/ENA primary metagenome ERZ724508 (study PRJEB28724, sample SAMN07190887) | wastewater metagenome | isolation source: effluent of sewage treatment plant in Hong Hong | place: USA: Christiansburg, Virginia | collected 2016-03-01 ...
GAGCAAAGAAAAGGTTGCCACCAGCGAAGGTACTTGCTTGTGTTTGTAGCATAGACTTCATAGCAATTTGGTTGAGTTGCTCCTTCATTTAATCCACTTTTTTGTTCTCCCCTTAGCCCTTTGCATTTACCACATTATTCTTGATATCTTCCAAATATTTCACGTAGTCTTTGTACCCTTCTGCCATCGTTGCTGGGTTCCTTCGCTCGTATTCGGTGCTGAAAAAGATCCTTTACTTCTCGTAGATCATGTCTGAGTTTGCCCGATCTTCTTAGCTGATGCAGCAGTTGCAGATCGTTTCTAATGGAATGATGAACAGTAACACTGCTATTCCGCAGATAACCAAGTTGGGTATCAATGCTGACTTGGGTGTACCATTGGGCATGAACACAGGCCATGTTAGACCTCCCAGCCCAAACACAAGTGGACACAGATAGATGATCTGACACATCGTCGAATTAATGATGTCAGAGCCTGGAGGCGGCCTCTTGGAACGATTGAACAGCACATACTTCTCTGCCCAGTAGGATAGGAATAGCCCAATAACTGCAAGGACGCTAATAGCAGGTTGTAAAGATACGAAGAAGGCTGTAAAAACGCAGGTCTTGACTGCATAGACGTACTGGAATCCAATTTCAAACTCCAGTCCTTCAAGCTTAGCATTCAGCTCTGGTTGAGACAGGTTGAGCATGGGAACTATATTAACAACGGCTTACTGGGACGGTTGTAGTATTTGGCGAAAATCTTCTTCAGAAAGTAGCCAATATCGATGATGCGCATGAGCGGGGATAGGAATGCATTGGTGACTGCCATGAAGAACACGTCTTCAATCAAACCTCCAGTTTCATACACCTTTTTCTTGATGAGATAGGCGACGATGCAAGGCACGATGATCATATTCATCAGCTGAGCAAAGATAACTTTGATGGCGAGGCTTCTTTGGTAGCTTGTAAGTGTGAAATTTCTTTCCCGAGCAGTGAGGACAACAATGACGACTAAATAATTCACAAGTTTACTTCCGATTGCGACGTTGACGACCTGAATGGTGATTGAGATAGCCACTGAGATGTAAATATTCTAAGTCTCCTGCACTTGTGCAATTGAGAGTCCATACAGGATAGCGAATGTTAAGCCAAGCAGCAAAAAGGTTGCCGTAAAGGTCAAGAACTTTCTCCAAAACAGCTGGCATTCGGGCACTCCCAAATTCATCCACAACACGTCTTCAGGCTACGGTGCCCTGAACACCTTGATATCTTTGATGGGAATCGCTTAGTTGTAGGTTATCGACGTGAAGAATCTCCGGAACCGATCAGCAATATGTTGGCTGTTCAGCTTGGTCAGCATCTTCATGGTCAGTGAGTTCCGAAATGTGACGAATACCACGTTTGTTGACTGGTTTTCTTCCGTCTTCTTCTTGAACTCATCTCTGATTTTGTCACGAAGGACCTTAGACCTCTCCACGATCTTTTCTTTAAGGTTCTTTATCTTTTAGTAGTGAGCTTCCCGCTCAGACTTGCTGACCTTAAACTAAGCAGTTTCGTCTTCAATACGGTCTTTAATCCAAGTACGCATTTCATCCAATTCATCTTTATATTCCTGCTGGAGTTTCTCTAAGTCGTCGTCTTTGAGGTCGTCCTCATTTAAGTAGAAAGGTTGAGCCACATTGAATTTCTCAATAACCGGTGCTTTCCTTTCGAGAGCAGGAATGCTTCTGATGGCTTCGAAATTTTGTGTGAGAACCTTTTGGAAATCTTCCATCTTCATGGTATGGGGCATATTCTCGACCATTATACTGAAGTCAGAGGCACTTTTAGTGCGTAGGTCAGCCTCAATCTCCTGCTTCCGCTCTTTGTAGCTCATATACATAAAGTAGAATCCCCAGAGCACAGCCACTCCAATGCCTATCCATGACTGGATCATGTAATAGTTGTTGTTTACATCGTTGTTGTCTGCCTGCTTTGCGCCTTCTGAAATGGTGGTAAGGCTGCACACAACATAGTATTTGCAGGCTTCCTTGGAAGCAATGATGTTAGTGGCAAGGGCAAACCCACTGTATACAACGGCCAAGATGAGCATGAGGTTAATTGTGTGCCTGATACCCATAAAGAAGAGGTCGGTAGCTTGACCTAGCCTTGGAATGTCATCAAATGCTGTGCATAGAGGAATGTGATCTTCCTGTTTTCGAAATCCGCAGCAAGGACATATAACTTTGTTTGTGTTAGCCTAGCAATAAGCACAAGGAGTACTGTCTTCTTCGCGACTGCACCGCTCTCATCACGCTTCAGAACGTCGTGATTGCCCACCCGATCGCACTTAAAGTGCAAGTCTGCAAGCTCAGAGCTGGGATAGCCTAGATTGAACAGAATCATCTTGATTTCCCTCCGATCGTCCTCGTCTTTGATCTTGAGACTCATCGAACTGAATAGCAGGTCTTCGTGTTTGACCTGAAGTAACGATGTCTCGCTGTTTTCCTCCTTCTCAGCCTCTTTCATAAGTTATAATATATTTCATTGGGTCTTAACGAAACTAAATAACTGACCTTCACATTCTTATTCGTATTAATTGAGTGGATGGAAGGTTGATGGCAGGCGATTGATACACCGGTCTAAATTTATTCCGATAATAATCACAGAAAATGGGACAAGAGGTGTCGAAGCACGACCTTGAGCTTGCAAAGGACTAAGCAATCGGGATATAAGCACACATTGTTCATCCCAAAGAGTCATCCATCCACCGGGCCTGCCAGCACGTTCACTTCCCAGAATTTTATTTTACTCTTGATGTTGACGAGCAAAGAAGGGCAGTGGAATCACATCAAGTTTACGTGATGATGGAGGATCTCCCTGTGTAGTCGCAAATCGAGGTAGACTCAGTGGTAGATACTTGTGAAAGCCAGTTTAGTGAGTGCATGACGTACTTCGAGAAACACGAGCTGGATAAGGCGAGTAAAGTTTCCAGATAACTCTCGGACCACTATGAAGCCAATAACATCTGCCTCGACAGGCTTAAAATTCTGAAGAAGATCGATAAAGAGCAAAAGCTGGTTGACTAATATTACGAAATTCTACACGGTGAAGGCTGGAACTTCAAGGGGGAGAAAAACGGCATTAAAGTGAGCTCACGCACTGAGGGAAATAGTATCGGTGTTCTCGTCGAATCCCCATTGAAGGTGCCAATCGAAATCTTCGTGGCAATAGTCACGCAGATCGACCTCTTTCATAAGTTTGTGCCCTTTATGGAGCACTCAAAAGAGGAGAAGACGATATCGAGAAACAGCAAGATCGGGCATACCATCAATAACTTACCGATTATTTCGAAGCGATAGGCTTTCTTCTTGGGTGTAGGCTACGACCGTCTCGATTACAACAACACAGTTATGCTATACACCCGCTCATTCACCGAGGATCTTGAAACTCAGGCTGAGCTCGGCTACACGGTGCACAAGACACCGGGGGCAGTTCAGTTAGACTACAAATACTTTGTGATCGAGTATACCCCAGTCAGTGTCACCGAAGGGTGGATTAAAATGGCCTTGAACATCGATATGAAGCTTCGGGGAGTACCAATGTTCCTTCTCGATTTCGGCTGCAGAAACTTTGGGTTCGACTTCATCTCGAACATCCTTAACATCGCCAAAAAGTTCCAAGGATCCGAATGGCAAAGACGAGCATAGCGAGACCCGGCACTGTTTAATTTCTTCCGTGGGAGATTGGTGGAGCACCTGAACGCAACAAAGCAACACAGCCATACGAAGAGTCCCAGCGCCTTCCGAAAGGGTGCCCTTTGACTTTAACTATTGACATCGGAGACGTTGCCTACGGATTATAGTTATTTTTCAAATGTCAAAGAAAATCGACTGGATTAGCTCGCTCAAAAAGTATGTTGACAGCAAGCCTCAACGCTCTGCTCAAGAGATCGACGATTAGACTGACCAGCTGTTCTTGAAATACATCGAAGACGCCAAGAAGAAGGAGGAGGAAAGCGATACATCCTACAAGAAGGTTCCCAAGTTCTACCAGAAGTCGCAGGCCAGCCAAAACCAGCTGGGATTTAAGGTCAGGCACGAAGCACGCAACCGCTTTTTAAAGCACAAGACCTCTGAGGTGCTGGACAAAGAAGGTATCGTTTGGCTTATTCAGACATGGAGCTGCTATACCAGTTGCTCAGGTAGAATTACTCACCTCCTCATGACGGCAAAGAACGAATCAACTATAACAGTTTCCTCACAATCGCCTCCAAGTTGCCGATGAAGTGTCGCCACTTCTTCAGTGCCTCCACTTTCTTAAAGTTCGATCGAGATGAATACGGTCGCATCGATGTCCAGTCCTTCTTCCACTCCATTGTCAGGAAAAACAACCTGTTTCAAACGAGAATTCACATCAGCCTTTACGACTCAGCAGGGTAACTAACAACTAATTCAGAAACGGCTATCTCAAGTAAAACGATCTCGAATGTTACATCAGTGAGCTAATACCGACGTTTGCTCATCTCAAGTCCATTGAACCTTCCTACATGAAGTTCTATGTCATCGCTGTCGTCCGGAAGTTCTTTTTCTTCCTTGATCCCAAACGAACTGGCAGAATCTACATCAAGGATATGCTCACTTCTCCCATCCTCGCAGAGCTTTATGAACTGAGGCAGGAGCGATACACTCCCGAGGAACTCAGCCAGAACTGGTACTCATGTTCGCTTACTTAGGTTCTCCCCTCAATATTCTATGGCAATCTACGAAAAGTACATCAAGTTGGATACTGACCGGAACGGCACCCTCAAGAAGACTGAGCTTGCCAAGTATTCCTGGGGTCTAACCAACATCTTGATTGATCGGGTCTACGAGTAGTACCAAACCTTCAAGGGTGAGATGGACTATAGAGGATTCCTGGAATTCGTGCTAGCCATGGAGAATAAAAAATCTCCGGAGTCTCTTCAGTACTTCTGGCGTATCCTTGATGTCTACCACAAGGGTGCTATCGACACTTTCATCATTAACATGTTCTTCAGGTATGCCTCCTCACTAACTCAGAGCCATTGTCCAGAAGCTAGAAAGCAAATAGCGTTCAGGCTTCAACGTTGAGGACGTTAAGGACGAAATCTTCGACATAGCTAAGCCGGAGTTACCGAAGGCCATCACCCTGAACGATCTCATCAAGTGTGGGCAAGGCGATGTTATCGTGTCCATGCTAATCGATGCCAAGGCCTTCTTCGATTATGACCAGCGTGAGAATGGCTCAACCTTGGAAGTCTTTGATGAATTCTGATGGAATGGCAGCATATTTTAAACTCAGATTCGTCAAGCAAATTATCGTTTAAATTGATTGGCGCAATGTTCAAAGGTTCCAGCAAAGGCCACGATGGCCAAGGTGCCCAGCACGTCGGCACATCTCAGATGCACCAACAATGTCCTCCCGGCATTGTTCAAAATATCATTGGGAAGAATGGGAAATGTGATTCATTTATCCCGGCGAGAAGCATCAAAAGTATGGCGTCTCCTTTTGCAGGAGTTGCTAACCACTTCAGCAACACCCAAGCACCAAATTTATGTGGTCAGCAGAACAAACAATAGTCTCAGGTGCCTCCCTCGAAGACGAACTTCGGTCAATATATGGAACAAGACAACGAACAACCAAAGACTTTGGCGAAAGTTCCCAAAGACGAAGGTGAGATTCTGTATTACCTCCCGTTTGGTGTAAATGGTAACGGATCGCTCTCTACCTTCACTTCAATCAAGGATCTGCTTCCTGAACAACTCCTACAAGAGCTTGGGGATAAGCTCAAAAGTAAGACATACATGGAAAGCTTACTCACGTACTGTGGTAATCAATCATCGGAGGTTGCCATAGAGGAGCTCATTTTCCTTGCTCGATAAGTTAATAAATGTGAGAGGGAGAGGATAGACAGAGAAAAAGAGCAAGAATATCTGAGGAGGCAAAACATGGCTTTGATTGAGTAACTCGGTGCTTTGAACACGCATTGGCAACCCTCAGCGACGCAGCATAACTTCTATCAGCCGAAGAAAACCATCTAGGTCAAGATTATTGACGTTTAGAGTATGGAGATACAGCCTATAATGAAACCTCTACCTGAACCCGAAAAAGTCAGGAGACAAAGCGCTTGGACCAACGAAAAGGGTCAGGTCCATATCAAGATTGAAGCGACAGGAGAGATAGTCGAGCTATTCATTCCCGAAGGTTCAATCCGTTTTCAGGAATTCATTGCTGTGAGGCTTCTCGAAATGAAAAAAATGAGGCGCTACGACACTTTAGAGTTTGTCTAGAACTATAAGTGGATTCTGAAGATTCGAATGATTAACCTCCCACCCCATTATACTGCTGATCCATCCAATCCTAAGGACCCCTTTATCAAGAATCTTTCTATCAGCAACTAGTTTGGGACTGTGACTTGGCCCGGTACTACCGATATCACCGGTACCGACTTCAGCAGCATACTGGTGATAGGGAATAACTTCATCGAGATTTCCTCCAACGGTAACAGACCGACGCCTGGGCAAGGCATTTGGAAGACTTGCAACGTCACCTTCTACAAGTATCCGAAGCTGTTGGAGATGAAAGCGAAGGGATAAACTCGTGCTGCTATCGAAAAATACTTCAAAGGCGTAAGAGAGTACAAATTTCTTCAGTACGATCCGGCTCGTGACTTCGTCACTTTCGAGGTAGCAAATAGGTGATAGGAGTGATAAGTGCATTATTAAGTATCTATAAGTCAGGCCATATCAGCATCATCCTGCTCCGTTTTTAGCAGCGACAGCAGCTCATCGTATCGAGACTTCACCGAGATAATATTGCATTTCTCCTTGTATCTTAGTTACTTCTCGCGAGTGGGATCATTGGCAATCTTCTGGTTCTGCTTTATGAGGAACGCAAGTGTCGCAGTCATTAGCTTTACAGATGCCCGGGTGTTCCTTCCGGTCGTTAGCAGTCCAATCGCACTTTTCAGGGAATCGATGAGGATGAAGGTCGAACCGTACTTCCTCTCGAGATCAAATGATACTCCTTCGATGCGGCAGAGCTGGAAGAAGTTCTTGATTTGTGCTTGTGACAGTCCAAAGTGCATAATGAAAGGTGAATAGATATACGTGCGAGTTTCCAATTTTTCAAGGGGCTGGGTCTTTCCAGTTTCGTCGAAATTGATTGTCTCGGTGACGTTAGTAGTATATTTCCCGTTGTTTTCAAAACGACCGCCCATGAGATAACGGAAGTAGAATAATGACGCTGTGAGCTTGGTGAGGTAGCATTGGGTACGCTCGAAGAAGACATTCTTTTGGGAGTCAGCATACATGTTGACATCGAGATAGCCATAGTAGCCTTTCTGAGCAAGGTGAGTCAGAAGTTTGTCGAGTGGTTCGAGCAGGTGCTCGTGATAGATCGACTGCTGTGGGAACGAGTAACCAATGTTGGTAAAGTTGTTGTTGATCTTGTCAAAAGTGCCCAGTATCTCGTAGTGCTTGTCGGGACTTATAAAAACGGATGCCACAATTGGTGCGAAGTTTAACTCAGTTTTTTGAATAACACCGCCGCGTCTGAGCAAGTCCTGGAAAAAGAGCTTCGTATCGTGGTAGTAGTTAGTATTGACGGCCATTGTCTTGTTGTACATGTCCTCGAGGCTGTTGATCGGCATATTAATGATGGCCAAACCTACTCCGCAGCTGGTATGGTTTATCTTCATGATGAGCTTCCGACATTTCGTCTACTGTGAAAATCGGCTCATTTTGCCCACCGTCTCAGCTATCGTCATACTGTTGCCACCTTCGATTCGGATGCTTTCGATTGTCGGCAGTTCAAGTTCTTTGAATTTCAGAATAGAAGCTTCTCGAGGATTGAGCGACTCAGCGATGTGGTAGTTAGCCAGAATTGGAATCTTGAGGTAGAGGGAGAGCATGCAGTCTTCTTTGATGGGGTAGCTTGTTATGAGGTAGGCTGGAGAGTGTCCTACAAGATGACTGATTTTTCTGAGGGCTTCAGAGCCGTAATAAAGCTTTTTGCTGTTCTCGAACCGATTATGATAGAAGTTTCGTGGGTCTGACTCCAGGAAAGTAATCCTCTCCTTAAAATTGGTCACTTCCCCAAGTTCTAGGATCTAAGTATGGGAGGGAATGTACCTTATAGTAATAGTTGGTGATATCCGCTGACAAAGCAAACGGGCACACATAGATGATGTGGAGATTGGGTTCCCGAACGTTGAAGATTCGTGTGATCTCCACATTCATCTTCTGAATAAGTTACTCTTTGCTCACATCGTACTGGCAGTTAGGTACATGGATCTCGAAATGCTTCTCTTGTTTGATGCGCTGGTAGTTCTCCACAAATTTGGCCTGCTGCAGTTCAAACTCCCTCTATTTATCGATCTTCTTCCTCTCCATAGTCTCCTTGAACTTCTTCTTCAGCAACCGGCTCGAGATCCAATTAACGATCTTGAACTCATTCTGCTTACGTTTCTGAGCCTTGAGGTACTCCTTACGTAAGAGGTGCATGCGCACCACGGTATTGATCACTAACGCACTCATCTTCAGTTTGATGTCTGCTTGCGCGATATTCCTGATACTTTTGATCTTCATTTTGTCTTCCTGCTTCCCAACAAAGCAGTCCACTATCATCCTCGCGCTAATACGCTTCATGCTGGTGCTCGCAGCTATAATCCTCTTCCCATCAGCAAATATGGAGGTAATGTAGTACTTCTCCAAGAACTTCTCGATTTCGCGAATCACTGTTCGAATAGCTCCCCAGTTGGCCACTTCGTTCTTTCTGAGCTGAATGTAGGATGCTTCGTTCTCAAGCACCTTAAAGCTACGAAATTCAATGTGGTAAATGTGCAAGTCCTTCACATTGTCCAACTTGATTGCCACCGTTTGATATTTATTTGCTATTTCTGCGTTCTCAGCTTTTACTTGAATGCTGTCTCCCTCCAGCCCTGTCAATGCCCATCCAAGGTTCGCCAAATGGCTTGGATGCTTGAGTGTTGAGAGTTTTGGAACTTATGTTAGGTACTGCTTAACTGGTTATTTCTAAACTGGAATATCCTTCACCAGTCTCTCCTCGAAGTGATGCAGCACTGCTCCCCGAGTTCGAACTGGTGGTTGTCCACGTTCAAAGGCAGTGCTGATATCCACATCCTTGCTAATAACTCCTTTATTCAAAAGGTTAAATAGACCCTTGTTAATGTCGTTGATCGACACTGGCATCGGTTAGCAGAACGGATCGTTTCTTATGTGCTTTGGGAGGATATCTGGTCTCCTTTCCACCCGCTTAGGCTTTCCGAATTTCTTAGCACCGATATGCCGCTGGCCTTGTCTTTGCGATTCCTTGTCTTCCTCCTGTATTCCGCTGCGAATGCTGCTAGACAACCTTGCAACCTGAAAGGAGTTTGATTTCAGTGAGCGGTTATTGCGAGCGGCATAGTTGTCTTCCGGAAGGTTTTGCTAGCTGGAGATGGTTGTACGTGGTTCATGCTTTTCAATGGCAGGAAGTCTGATGTTCTGAACTTTGGACTGGCTCATCATCTAACATCAGCCAAGCTGTACCTCAGTAAAGACTGACTTAATCTTGTCTTCGAGACGACTCTCGAAGGCACGTATGGTTGTTTCGAGACGTTGTCGAGCTGAAGAATGGCGGTTAGTGTGAGATTCGGCAAGGGCATATGTTGCAGAATTCATAATGCCAATAAAACATCAACGAATACGCTAAACCACAACGCACTGTCATGAGAAGAGGTTTCACTCAAGGCATTAACATCATTCAACGGCAAGCTTGTTCATGACTTGCAGATCTAGCCAATCCGTAGGCCATGTAGACTTAGGAAGAAGAACTGATCTGGGTTGATCTTGATACGCTGATTGTTATCGTCCAGCAAGTACTAGCCTTGGCTGCTCATCAAATGTTGCTCCTCGTCAACGAAGTACGTCTATGAGAGCTCTGCGCTTTTAAGTGCGTCAGTCGCTATCTTTTACTGAGCAGTTGTCCTTTTGGTGAATACGACACGACTGTTTCGCATTTTGTCTGAATAGCATCTTAAGTACCTTCAAGCTCCTCCTTCAGTCGTTGCAAGTCGCTTAGGATTATCCTTTGGTCCAACGGTTCCGATTATCTGTCGGTTGACACTTCGATTGATTTGTCAAACAGCGGCTCGCTTGATCTCTTCTCGAGGATGCTTAGTCTTATTCTAAGATCCTCCTTCTCGGGTTGATTGATTGCCTTTGAGAGTGCAATCACTTGTTCTGACAACTCTGTGATACGCTTATTGGACTCCTCAAGCTTGGGCTATAACTCCCGAATTGCCTTTTGTTGCTGAACTGCTAATTCCCCTGTGAGTTGAATCTTGAAGAGTTCGAAATCTTGCTATATGCCTGATGACTGTCTTGGGAGTGCCATATGAAATTCACTGTACTGAGCTTTGAGCCTTTGAACTTCGGCTGCAAGTTCTTCGAACTTATCCTGATGAGTATCTCCGACTTCAATATCTTCTTTCTGAAGACGTTGTTCATCCGGATCATCGTCACTCTGAAGCTCTGCGACGAATTCGGATTGGGAAAGCTCATCCACCTTAATGTTATTGTTCAGCCGAGTCAGAAGCTCGATCTGTCCCGTATGAAGTTCTTTTATCTTCTTCTCTAGCTCTTCCTCGAAGAGTTCGATACTACTTCTCGCAACAGCCCCTTGCTCTCGGAGCTCCACAAAAAGCTTATCGTTGTTAATGAACTTGTTGTTTACCTGCTCTACCATCCGTGAGAAGGCATTCCGATATTCCAGCTTCATGCTTGAGCAAGTCTACGATATTTTCTTGGCCTGTTGGCAAGTCCGTTTATCGATTTCCTCCAGCTGTCGACGCACCTCAGTGAACATAGTCTTTAGTGATGACAGCTACTGCCTAAACCGACTGTCCGATTCTTGCTGCTTCTCTCCGAGTTAGTTTTTGGTTTAGCGTAGCAACTTTAACAGCAGCCGTTGGTTTTCATCGTCTGCTGAATTTAGGGTATGCTGGCTTGCTGAGTGTAATTGCAGCATTTGTAAAGTTGGTGTAGGGGCTATGATCTCTTTGCTGGCATGATGTCGTTTTCGGTCGGGGAGGTTGGTCGGGCCTTGGGCAAAGCTGTCCTTCTCCCTCAGCAATAGTGACTGACTATCGCAATCTCCGAAGATCGCATCAAGCTTTATAAACTGCTTGCTGTCCTGGTTGCGACTTCTTGGTGGCTGGTTCTCTCGATTGGCTTTGGGAATTCCCTGGGCTTCAAATATCTCGGCAGCTGAGCAACTCCTGATGAATGGGACGGTATCTCGATGAGAAATGTCGTTGACCTTTACGTGATTTGGTTTCATTCAAACGGATATTGTTTAAATGAGCTGCAAACAATAAGCACTCCCTGTTATAATAGAGTTAGCATGGATAGTGACAATGAGCGGAAGCTTCACAAGCACAAGAAGATCCGAAAAAGTGCTGAGAGGGAGCATCGTGATCGGAAGAGCGGACACGACAAAAAGGACAGAAAATAGGATCGAGGAGAAAAGAGAAAGCATAGAGATTAACCTCGGGAGCACGGTAGGGATGCTAATGACCGTCAGTAGCGACCTGCTCGTTACGAAAGGGTCTCTCCTCCTCGAAGGCCATAACGAGAAGGAGGCAACTAAGAACCATCGGGCCAAATTGCAATTCGGGAGGAGAAGGAGTATATCCCAAGAACTCACATCCAATGTAGAAGATGCCAGAACGAAACATTCAGCCTTAAGCAGAAGCAGTGCTCAACTTGCGGATATCCAAAAGGTAGTTTGGATGTAACTCAGAGGAGCGGCCAGCCAATTTTCCCGTCGTCAAAGAAATCGATGTGATGGAGATGATCAGAGCTGGCAAGTTAACCCATAACTCATACGCGCCTGTCCTCATCGAAGTAATTGTCAACGACAGAATGGGACGCAAACAGCGTATAAAGTGTTCTCCCAAGGATACAGTGTTTGACTTGAAGAAGCTTACTGCAGCTCAAATCGGAACTCGTCCTGAAAAGATTAGACTACAAAAGTCTTCTGTCATCTACAAGGACCATCTGACCCTCGAGGACTACGAAATCAAGGATGGAATGGGACTCGAAATGTACTATGATTGAAAGTCGTTTTGTGTTGTCGCTTATAGATAATTAACGGAGCAGCTTTATTAGATTTAATAAATCGACCAAAATGAACAATAAAAAAGGTTCACGGGGATGTGGAGCTTGTTCGCGTGACCATCCAAACCCAGAGACAGAGAGATGGGAGCGAGTATCCTTCCTGGACAAGCAGAATAACAAGAGCAGCACTGGCAATTTGACACAAACCCTGCAGTCGATCCTCCATCAAAATCGTTCTAAGAGAAAGCTTGGGTTAGCGAGTCTCGACAGCGAATCTTCGCCAAGAGACCACCGACTGGTCGAGAGGAATCGTGACACCCCCACGAACAAATCAGTATGGAAGCTGCCTGAGAAATCGGCTCCAAACTCATCGCTACAGACAACCTTAAAAGAGTTAAAACAGAAGTACACTGAGGCGAAGTGCAAGGTGGGGAAACACGAGAACGCCAAACTGGTCTACATTTGCTTAGATACCAGCTGCAAGAATAATCGACTGGGATGCGCACATTGTTTTGTGGAACTCCACGAGGGTCACAAAAAGATTAAATGTGATGAATTTCTCAAAAAGTTCACCAACGGGTACCTGCGCTATCTGGAAAACTTCGGGGACATGCTGAAGTGCATCACCACAATCAGACGGAAGCAAGAGGAAAGGCTCAATATCGAGATCAATCATTTGCGAGAAAGCTTCAATATCAACCTGCAGAAGTTATAGCACAACCTCAAGGCGGAGCTCAAGGATAGGTTGAATGCCAGTCTGAGTAAGCAACGTCATGTGCTGGAAGAGTCCACCAACTGCATCCATCTCATGGCCGAACTCTAAAACTCAAGTTCGTTAAACCGACCATTCAGCCAAAAACTGAATGCATTGGTAAGCATGGACTACGAAAGCATCAACGACAGCCTTCAGGTGAGCTTGGCCGAACTTCAAAAGCTTCGGAACGAGGACTATGCTGCACAACTCAAATAGCACATCCACCACATCAACTCTGGCATATCATAGCTATTCTTCAGCGAACTCTCAGCCAACCGCAACAAACACAGTTCGAATACGCGGCAGCCTAACTATGACAGTCTCGGGTTTGTCGAGAGGTTTTCCGTTCATGAAAAGTTGCAAACCCTCAAGTATATGTCGGTCGAGAAGGTGCAGCTGAGCTCCAGCTCACCCAAACACTCCACTATAGAGGTGTTAAAGAAGTGTCCCTGCACCAATAAGCTGTTTCTCAACCCACAAGCCGACCTGAGTAGCTGCCAACCATCTGAAGGAATAAACACCCTGACTCTCTTCAGCTGCTGCTCCGGTCGGTTCTGTTGCAGCTAATGTCACAACGAACAGCAAGGCCACCTTGCCGAGTAATCAAACCCTTCAGAACGCGTCTGTTCTATCTGCGAACAAATATTTGAAGTGCCCTTTGGAAATAGTATTCCAATCAACTGCCGGGCATGCTTTACAAAGTCGCGCGACTGATCACTACGCCTTCTATTTATCATAAGCATTGAGTGAGGTCAGGGGCATGCAGTTGCAGCTGCACCTGAGTCGCTTGTTGCATTCCGGCGCAGTATTCCTTTTTCTTTGTCTAACTGCCTCCGAACTCTGATGCTGTTCGGATACAGCTCAACCAACACCTGTTTTCAGGTCTGAGCTCCTCGGGAAGGTTCTTCCGCTCGACCAAAGGAGGCTTTTAGAACGCTCCCAATCTGGAGAAGTAAGCTTTCCACGTTTCACGAGGGTCGATGACAGGGTCAACCAACCTGGCTCCTAAATGAGGTTCTCTGTACTTGGAGGGGACAAGAAGTCGGGAAGTGCCTCATCGTCGAGTTCCTTTTGCAAATGTAGAAGAATAATATCGTAGTTGACGTATCGAATAGAATGCTTATTGCCAATGGCATAGTAAAAGGTTGGGGACTTCAGTTCCTGTTGATAGATAGTCCTCAGAAGTTTGGCGAGGTGGAAATGCCCATAGAGCACTGAGTAGTCTAACGCTGAGAGCCCATCGATACTTTATCTTTCGTACTCAAGAACTGGAAGAGTGAGCAAGAGTGCAACGATATCTGCACAGTCCCGAATGCAAGTCATCATCAGCGGTGTCAGTCCCCTGTCATTTGCCTTGTTGATATCAGCTCCTCTTTCGATCAGCCTCTCCACTAATTATCGGTTTCTGCATCTAACAGCCTGGATAAGCGGTGTCTCCTTGCTATCGAATGTTAATTGTTCATTGAGAAGCAGCGGCATCTTATCGAGGATAGAGTCCACCATATTGGAGTCTGCTCTCTCGATCGCACTATGCAAGCGTTCTTTGATGAAGACACTGTTTCCCATATAGAATCGAATCTAATACGATGACAGAAATTGATGATCACTCGCTGCCGTCAATCAACCCAGTGCCAACAGAACCAGCAGCAGCAGGGAGAACATAAAGATTTCTCTTGGCTCCCAATCAATGGTGATGGTATAGTGCGAGGAGGTGGTGATGTTGATTGCAGACACATCGCTGGCTAGAGCCGAGAACTGTGGATCGTCGACAGTGGCATAGTAGTACAGCGTGTAGTTTGTGTTGAGCTGGAGCGTGCTAATCGTGAATGTGATGTTGATATTCATGGGCGAATACTGCATCTGTACAGCATCAAGAGTCAAGAACGGATTGAAAAGCCTAAGGTAAGATGTAAGCTACCCTTGCTTGATGTTGACTTGTGAGGGTTTGGTGAGGTTTGGGTAGAAGAGACCTCTCATCATTGCGACAACGATAAACCCGTTCATGTTGGTCAACACAGCGTTGATAATAACCCCGGTTTCCGTCGGCTGTATGCCTACCAGCGACATTGTTGGAATGAGGTTGGGTATATAGAGTATGTCTTGGCTGAGTGTAATAAAGAGCTTACGTGGATAGAGAAATGAGCCAAGGCAGTTGTGAGCTGTTTGAAGTTGAAGTTATAACCTTTGATAGGAATAGTGGATCTGCAAGCTTTTGTTTGACATTGGTGTTGGTGTTATCATACTGAAGACTATAATCTGGTAGCAAGTAGATTCCGTAGCTGTAGGCACCACTGCTCAGCGGTGCATCAAACAACTTTGTTGTGGCATTGGGGTAGAACACCATTTTGCGATCGTTGCATGTGGACATCGCCTCTGTCATCACTCTTAGGTAGGGAACCACCATCTTCTCGGCCAGTGAGCAGGTAAGATCACTTATTTGACCGTATTGCAGAGAACTGTTGAAGATAAGCTGCAGTCTGAGCAGGTAGCCTCCACTATCAAACGAAGTGAAGTTAATAGTCTGTCCTTCCGATATCCTGCCGAGCTGGTCCATGCAGAAGTATCTGAATTGATAGGCAGAGTTGGAACGAAGCCCAGAGACTGTTTGATTAACGAGTGCATTGGCCCTTGAGCTATAAGTTACTCCGTAGACTCGATTGTACGGATCGTTCGGTTCCGTGAAGTTGGTGTAGTAACCAGTGGCATTCGAAATGATCCTTGCTTGTATATCAAGCCCAGTCATGGCAATGATTGTTGGAGCAACCCCTACTGCCCAATAGATGGTACTTGGCATGCTGCATTGCAGCTGGACTGTGACTGAAGTCGATGAGGGATCACTGAATATCTTGGGCAGCACCCCGACTGGAATTCCAAGGGCGGGATCTATACTGGTTGCAGTTAGGGTAATACTAGGAATCGTTGAGTAATAGCTACTTTCGGAACCAGTGATATTGAAAGTAACCCCAAGGCTGGTTGCATTAACCAAACTTCCACGTGTATGAGTAACAACGAGGTAGTATAGCCCGTCGAGAGATTGACTTGTGAGAATAGTATTGGAGAGGTCGTGGGCTGTTGACAATTCAGATGAATACGCACTGTAATTGACGGAGATGCTGATATTGTTGAGGGGAATGCACTGGGACGCGTTGATGATAATTGGCAAGGTCGCACCTCCAAGAGCAATCGTATAGATCGACTCGAGAGTCACGAGATTGCACTGAGCGCTGGACACGACAATCTTAAGAGGAGGAACGATTGAATAGATGTTGAGGCTATCATTCGCTTTACTGAATTGTAGAGTGTACAAGAGTGGTGGAGACAGGCCTGGCACAGCTGCCATCCTGTACATCGTTTAGTTATAGCCAAGAATAGTGCTGCAGATAGGAAGGATATTGAAGGCAAGAGGATTGTAGTTAGCAATGCTGAAATTAAAGGAGACGAGGTATGGGGAAGGATAGCTGGACGCTCTCAAGGAAAATGAATTTCGATAGTATCCTGTGTAGACCATGAGCAGATCACTCTCAAGTGTGAGGGACGCCCCCTGTCCATTAAACCATCCCAAGGCTTGGCTGTTCGCATTTGAAAGCAGACTGACAGAGCTAAATAAATGGTCAAATGAGAACAAGCCGACTGTTGTCTCAGCGGTATCGCTTACAAGTAGGAGGTTGAAATGAACAGAGTTTTGGTATTCATCTGAAACGTCGGTTGGAGAGATAAGTCCTTGCACATATAACTGCAAGTTTAGGGCCATGGGTGCCGGACTTACAGTTATGCGGATGATTCTTCTGGATATAAAAAGGCAGTTGAGGGCGAGTTACACGGCTGAAGCAGCCTGAAGGTCAATTACAGAGCATGAAGTATTTATGGTGAGGCTGCTTCCTCTAGTGTTCCAAGGGGTATACCCAGCAGGTAGTATTAGATACAAGTCTCTCTGAGCGGAGAATGTTGAGGCTGGAGCTGTGAACTGTATTGTGACGCTCTGTGGAACTTGAAGTAGAAGGGGAGATACCGTGGCACCGAGCATCTTCATGCTGACAATGGCTGTTGATATTGGCGAAGTGTCTGCAACCTAGCCGTATTTATAGACCCCATTAGCCAGGTTGGAGTCCAAATCTAGGGAGATTGAGATGAAAGAGGAAGCACCTATGTTGACAGTGAGGGGTTGTTAGATATTAAAGATGTCGAAATAGAGAGTACTTCCAGCGGATACATTGACGCTAGTGTAGATGACAAGCCTCCTCTCTTCATATTTTTTGCAGAATGCCTCCGTTGAAGTAGCGTCGTTTGTGGCAACGTTATCCAAAGGAGTTCTCATATAACACTCAACTTGTTGGTTGTTATTCATCCAGGCGGGGAGGCTAAAGGGGAACTCAACATAAATCCGAGATTCTGAGTTGAGTGCTGTGTCGATAGGCAACGAGAAAGTGTAGTAGGCGAGCATTCCAGGATTATTGAATCTCTTATTGACTAACGTAGGTGAGAAAGTTAAGGCAGCTATCATTCCCAAGGGATACGGCAAGTTGGGGTTTGATGTTTCAACAGAGGAGCCACTATCGCTCCATGATGCACTTATTAGTTGGGAGGATTGGGCAGCGTCCGGAATCGAACCACCGTGACACCGCATTTGTAAGATGTGAGTATTTGGGGTGAGGAATTCTGCCTTCGGCATCGCTATGAGTGTGGGGAATGAGGTATAATCAAGACTTTTCCAAAGCCAAGAAGGCTGCCCAGCAAAGGGCTCGTAGATATCGCAGATCATGTCTCCTCGAGTTCTCCAAATACTTGGAGACTGCAAGAACCCGAGTTGAATATTGAGTTGGCTCGAGGCAAAGAATGCTTCCCTATAGTCGAACGATAAAGAAAAAGCAACAAACCCTTTAACTGCTTGGGTGGGATGCTCCAATGTAAGGTTACTGAGTGTAATTGTAGAGCTTGTGCCAGTCAGGGATGTTGTGAAGCTGTTGAAGCAGGTCGCATACAAGCACTTAGTAGTATAATCTGGGCCAAACACCTGGAGAACGGCTCCGTTAGATTGAGGAAGGTACATAGTGATGATGTAGTTATCAATCGGGCCAAAAGAGGCACTGCTTGTAGCGTAGATATTGAAACTGATTTGGCTGAGGATGATTTGTTGAGTTCCAATCAGCGTGAACTTTAGATTGAAGCTCAGGCTATTGACGCTCGTGATAGAGCATGCAAGCCTTGAATCCAAAGAGTCACATACTGTTGTTATGATGCTGAGGCTTGATGGAGATGGCACAGTGAGGGAAGGAATCTGTATGTTAAGCATAAAAGAGTTATATAGCTGTGGTGACGGAGACAGAGTCTGGGTAGTGAATGACACAATAAACATGGAGCGCTGTTTGCCTGGGCTATTCGGGTAGTAAGGTGTCATCTTAAAGGTGGTGCAGTTCCGTGAGTAGTTAATGATGCCAGTCTCGAGCCGATATGCCATGAGCTGCCCTTGAGGGCTAGACAACCCATAAGCGAGTACTGTCTGAAGAGGGAATCCACTCACAAAGTTGCTTGGGTACTGGGGATTGACAAGCACAACATCCCCTTGTGAAGTCGATAGGTCAAGTGTCGAGTCGATAGGGCAGTACATAACGTGCACAGGCTTCCCAGTTCTCTAGACATTAATCGCGGGTTGCTCCCAATAGTTATACCAAAAGTAGGTGCAGCTACTCTGAACACCATAGTGTTTTAGGTAGGCCGTACTGAAGATGTTATAGTAAAACGATGTGGTTGTGATCCCTGCCCCGAAGGCTTTGTTGACACTAAGAATCACAGGGGTGGCCCCTGAAGATACCGTATTATTTTGAGCCGAACTCGTTATCAGAGTAGGGTCGATGGAATACGAAAAGCTGGCTGCTCCACTTCCAAGCCACAGAGTATTGTTGAAGTCAGTGTTTAGAGGTGCTCCGACAGAAATAGTTGCCAATGAGTTTATAGTAGGAATTGGGGACAGAATACTTTGTGATATCGCGGGCCCGAATAACCTATAAACGGACAGCACCCTCAGCAATCCTGCAATACCGTTGACAGTGTAATTGGAAGCAAGAAAAGCAAGAGTGAGCGATGATGGTGGAGCACCAGCCTTTTGCGTGACCGGGACGAGGAAATTAAACTCAGTCATGAGTGTCGGAATGTTTCTAAACTCGACCCGAGGTGAATTGTGCCAAACATCCTGTGGAGTCGCGACTCCCACGTTGGAGTAGTACATGCAGCTGCCCGTACTGCAGCCTATTGAATAGGATCCAGCGTCTTGAAAGGTATTGGCGAATGTATTTTGATCGAAGAATACAGCAACAGTGTCAGCTCCAAGACTCTCGTTAGCAAGGGCTGCTCCTCCAATGCGAACCATCGTCGGTATACGAATTCCTTTGTTGGTAACTCCTGAAGCATCGTCATAGTAGTTGATATAGGCAGCTTTAATGTTGGTCAGCGGAGTTGCCTCAACAGTGTAGGCATTAATGAGAGTTGAACTGATGACAGTACCACCGTTGATGAAGGTAATTACGAAATCGAGAACGTTGGTGTCAGCATACAACGGAGCATGGTATCCAGTTGGGAACGTGACTCTTCGCATCGAAATAACACCATTCCCAAAGTCTGTATTGGTAAAGCCTTTGAAGATCTGGCACTCGTCAACGCAGTCACCCCCACACAGAGTCGATGCCTGAGCAGAAGTCAGCACACTTGACTGCCCACATTGGAAGTTGAATATCCCATACAGAGAGTTGTTCATGGAGTCCTGAAGTACTTTCTGAGTATTGATAGTTTGGTAGCCTGTGAAGTTGTCGAAATACTTCTGTGTGACAACCTTATTGTCTTGATAGCAGGAAGTAGTTTGGATCGTCCAGTTGTTAGTTGCTGTGGACCATCCAGCAAAGTCCAGTCCCAGTCCACTTGTGCCAGTTTCAAAGCCTATGACACGACTGTTGTACAGTAGCTTCATCTGGTACTGGTTGTTTCCAGAGAGGCTCGACATTTTGTTCTGTGGCACATTCAACAGGAAAATTAGCTGTTGTGAGACGTTCAGGTTGGGAACGATACCTACTGTGGAAGTTGTGCCTGTAGTAAAACCCTACATTGCCTTTCCCAAAGCAGATCTGGAATTGTCGTCTTTGTATGAAAATATTTGGGTATATCTCACTGACAGTGAAGAGCTGTGAATACCAGCGAGATCGAGGAATTGCGAGCTGGCACTCACAGGCATCAAGCCTACTACAAGAGGAGGAAAAAGGAGAACTCCATTGATTCTGCTTCCGAAATCATCGTACACGACAGACTCCAAAGTAATACCTCCGAAATTAGGAATGCTCGTCGTGGTTGTGCTATCGTAGTAGGCCTTAGCAGAAACGAAATAACGGAGAGTTGGATCTGTGAATGCTCCTACATTAGTACAGATAAGTTCGGGATATGTGTAGGAACAGTATGTAGTGTTAGTGCTTCCTGGAAAGTTATGAACTATTGAGCCTTGGAGTACACCCTTTGCATACAAGGCAACATGAACATTGAACATCGCATCAATCGGAGAGGTTTATTGGATCTTGAATCCGATGTTGAAGCTATTAAGAGGCCCGTTCAGAGCAACGGCTGACTAGGCAGCATATATCCCAATGTTGACTCCAGCAGTGTCGGTATCCGAATATCCTGCTGGTATTCCCCACAGTAAATAGACTCGATCACTACCTAAATCTGTCAAGCTGATGGAAGCTACTTCCAGTGCAAGAGGGATTTTTTTGTTTTCCTGAATAATTCCATTGACGGAGTCAACCCAATACCCTCGTATTCCCCGAACTGTCCTATACAGAGGATTTTGCACTTCAGTTTGTATTCGAATAGGTTGCCCAGCTACTACACTAGCCAATGAGAAGGTCAAACTTTCAAGTGAATTGTCGATGTTGCAATTGTTGAGTGTAGCAGCTACGCAACCAGCACAAAAAGGTATTGCCTGACAGTCGCCAACGATTTGGAAATCCATCAACCCTGCACTTCCGGTAAGATGGGATGGCACTGTACTATCATAGTAAAGGGATATTGTGAAATTTCCTCCCGTGCTCGAAGAAATGGTCGGTGTCACGTCGATGTTCAGATAGTAAATGATGCCTGCTCTCGTAATTGGACTGGTTGGACTGGAAACAGCCAAGTCTAAGGTCGTAGGAGGGCCGCTCACTGTAGTTTCGATGAAATAGTAGCCGTAGGCGAGGTTGCGATCGTAAGTGATTTTGGCTGTTGAGGCATAGTCACTAACAGTCTCCAGCTGCACAAAGCCAAGAGTTAGGGACGGTGTGATTGCTGGCTGAATTCGGAGAGCATACCAAGTGTTTGCACTTAGTGCCAGACCAAAACCTACATAATATTGAGTATCGGTAGGAATCGGGTCTGTCTGCGCGTTACTCAGAGATAATTGATTGCCATCTTCCGTCAACAAGGCCACTTGAACAGTTGTCTTCGCCACTCCACTGTGCATAAGTTCTGGCCATCTGATCAGGAAGTAGTCAGAAGACGACAGGCCGTTCTCAAGGTTGAAAGGAACGAGAAATGCAATGGCCTGACCGTCGAACCCGTACTGAACCGTTATGAGCCCTGAACGGATGTGCCCGCACAGCACAATACTGGCCAAGATAGTCAGCAATAGAGCGAGTTTCATACTCACAAGAAAATTAATAGGAATGAGGCTGGTTTTGATCTAACTGACAGGCTTTCTCGAAAGGGAAAGCTATCGATGAATTGCCAAGGATTTGAATTTCGTTGTGCAAATCGAATGGTGTGCATACCCTTCCAGGCTAAACTCCAAATTGATACTTTTGATTAGACATCTGCGGGAATAAGGTATTCGTCTTTCGGACATATAGGATATCTCTTACTTAATGAAGAACTTGAAATGACCCCCCAGCACGAATATTAATCTCATGAATCCTCTGACGTATTCTGAGGCATGAGTTGGCTCCTTCATAAGCTGCTACAACCATTTCTGATCATTATTTGTTGATTCGCAATTCTGATGACGTTTTGGTCCACGGTCCAGCACATCATCAACATTCTCTACGGAACACTCGTCAAACCATTGCATCTGTGGTTCAACGAGGCTACAGAAGGGATCGACTTCTTTGCACTGTGCCTCGTGTACACACTTGTGTTCCTGTTTGTGGCGTGGAGGACTTATCGTGCGAAGAAATGGGTTGGTCCCTTCCACGAATTACTTACCTTCAGGGAAAGAGTGGGAGCATTCGGCATGAAGTTGCTACGAGCCCTACCAATCATATCTTCGGTCTTCAATAAGAAACTTGCAAAGGAAGAATCAAAGGCCTCAAAGTTGTTTGACGAGGAATTTGAGAAGTCATTGGACGCAAGAAGGGCTAACTGCCTACCCGAAAATGGCATGAACCCAGAAAATCTCCGTCGCCGAATCGATGAATGGACTAAGAAAGAGTATGAACTTACGCGAACGCATAAAATATCGGGGTCCATTTACTACGAAGACGAGGAGTTGTTCGAAGCTACTGCTGCTTTCGCGAGTAACTTTCACACGATTTAGAAAACTACCTGTATCAGAACCCACTCCACCTTGATACCTTCAAGGAACTTCTCAGAATGGAGTCTGAGGTTATTCAGATGACAGCTGACTTACTGTCACCCGGAGTGCCAGTATTCGGTAGTCTCACAAGCGGAGGTACAGAGAGCATTATGCTGGCTATCTACGCCTACAAGCAGTACTACTCCAACCGTACACGTCCTAATATGTACTTGGTGCTTTATTCAGAGTCATTGCGAACTCAGCACATGCAGCCTTTGATAAGGGATGCTTCTACTTTAACGTTGAACTCAGGAAGGCTCGACTAACAAGTACTTACGTCGTGGATGTCAAACATCTGGAGAGCTTGATCGATTCAAATACGATCATGATTAGCGGGTCCGCTCCATGCTTTCCCTATGGAACCATTGATCCTATCCCCAAGTTGGCTCAGATAGCAAAGAAAAGGAACGTTGGAATGCATGTGGATGCTTGTCTAGGAGGGTTTGTGGTAGCTTTTGCGGAGCAGCTCAAGCTTGACATCCCCTTTAACTTCAAAATTGATGGAGTAACATCGATCTCGATTGACCATCATAAGTATGGACTCGCCCCTAAAGGTGTAAGTGGACTATTCTTCAAGACGAAGGAGCTCCGAGGTTCTGGTTTCTTTAGTTACAGCGATTGGTGCGGAGGAGCCTATGCAACTCCATCAATGCTCGGATCAAGATCTGGAATAGCGACGGCAGGGGCTTGGTTTGTCATGAACACTATTACTCGAGAAGGATACAAAGAGAACGCAAGAAAGCTTATGGAGACAGTGGTACAGACTGCCGATCAACTACGAGCAGATGGACGCATAGAGGTGTTTGGAGACCCACGGATCTGTGTTGTCTCTTTCAGGCCCAAAGATATTAGTAGCTACAAACTTTCAAGCTTCTTGGGAAGGGAACGAGGATGGGAGTTGTCATCGCTTCATCGCCCTGAGGGAATCCACATATCAGTGACCCCTTCCAATCAAGAGAAAGTAAGAACTAACCTCGTAAAGGATGTAAAGGACGGAATTACAGCTGTAATTCGTGAGCCCGAGAAGTACAAAGGAAGCACTGAGGCCCTGTACGGTGGAACAGCGAACATTCCAGATACGAACGTGAGAGAGAGCATCCTGAAGCTGATTCTTAGCTCGTACCTGAAGTGACCAAGTATCCGAATTCTTACAGACGTTATATAGCCACGAATAGTTAGTTATACACAAGACATTAAACGACTACTTTTGTGGGAACAGTAAAGTTCAACTCTTGAGAAAGG
>ERZ724508.642-NODE-642-length-23663-cov-5.583065_pt1 | contig 23663 bp, 26 predicted proteins | sample MGYA00376041_ERZ724508 | MGnify/ENA primary metagenome ERZ724508 (study PRJEB28724, sample SAMN07190887) | wastewater metagenome | isolation source: effluent of sewage treatment plant in Hong Hong | place: USA: Christiansburg, Virginia | collected 2016-03-01 ...
AAACAAGTAGAAGCACAGAATAAGGAGTGCGTTGATAGACCCCATAGCCGATATGATCATGCCTATGGTGATCATGATAGTATCGATCACACCATGCCGACTCTCCCGCATGTCAAACGAATAGTTGGCAAGAACATACTCAAAGGCGAACAGACTGCTGTTGATCCAACGACGTCTCTGCATGATGAGCTAAGTTAAATAGTTCAGTTACGTTAAAGTGATTTTTCATTGGATCGGTCTTCGCTCTTGCATTGGGAATGTACTTTAAGTAATACTCTTCGCGTGGTTGGCAGTAGATTGCCAAACTCAGAATTCTATCCTCTGCGAGGTACATGTTAGCCTACTTGTAAGCTTCCTCTCCTTCTTCAATCTGTGGGTTGAAAATGGTCTTGAAGTACTTCTTCTGGAGGATATCCAAGTTGTATGTCTCGTTAGTTTGCAAAGCGCAAAGCCTGTATCCTGACCAAGCACCAGGCAGGACATGCAGAAATTTCGTGAATGACTCAAAATTCTTATCGAGAAAGTGAGCGCCGATATATTCCACTTCCTGTGCCTTTTCAACTGAGCAGAAAAAGCTTGTCAAACAATCAGTACAACGGTTTGAGTCATCTTGGCTGTGCTCTTCTGGTCTTTGGGCTGGTGGTTGTTTTGCAATAAATGCATACTCTCTCGGAAGAGTCACATTTCTTGGTGTTGTTGACCTTTTCTTATTCCTGCCGATCAATCCAATACGGCTTTCATCAAGCTGTTTCTTGTTGGCAGGAGCCTTTGCATCACCTTCTAGTGACTAGAAATTACTATCGATGCTCATGAACCCGCTGACTCCTCCTATCTTCTCATCGTAAATCATCCCTTTTATGAGGTTGAGTACACCGTACTCGTCTGGGACAGTCCCCACATCCAGCAGCACACAGAAGGTTGGTTTTAGGTATCGACAAAAGCCTTCGAAGAACCAAACATGAGAAGAGAGCTTTTTGCCATTTTTGTGCTTGAAGCAAGTCAATAGATTCAGCTCATACTTACTCTCTCCCTCTGCAACATCCTCTGGGATCCACTTGTTTTGATAGAGAAGTGAAAGTCGCTTAGGAATGGTTTCTGGGAAGTTTTAATTCTTGGCAACACCTGCACTCTTCCCCTTCTTCTTGGCTGCGTCCATCTCTGACTTGATTATCTCGATTCGCTACTTCAGCGGTGACTTCACACCACCATCAAACTCGGCATACCTATTGATCACGGACTCGTCGCAATTGAGAATACCGTCTTGCACCATCACTACGGCAATCTTGTCCTGTGGGATACCGAACGATTCGAGATGCGGAAGATTCTAGTAGATACCTTTCATGGTGATCTCAATAGCCTTGGTTGGCTCGTTGTAGATGCATACGCACACTAATATCTCGACTCCTTTTCGTTTGAGTTCGTACAGCATACCTTCGGTGATGTCTTCGCTCTCCGGATACACTCTCTTGCCCTCATCTACGTACTCTTCGTAGTCGGAGGCATAAATAGGCTTCTTGTACTCCGAGAGCTCCTCCAGTACGAAGGCCGTGAGTTCATTTGCTGAGAACTTAGGGTTCATGGCGATGGTGATTGGCAATGATCCCTTGACAGGCAAGTAAATGTTCTCCTAGCTGTTTTATCGCCGTGGCTCGACCATAACAAGTTTCGTGATTCGGATAATATACTTAAGTTACGATCGCACCTAACCACAAAGCAACCACAAGGGTTCCACTGCAACCAAATTCAAGAAATACTCTGGCCATGTCATTTCGCCTGCTATCAAGCCATCCTTTGAAGATTTTTTGTTCCAAAGATTATCATTCTTGGTTGATGAGTTTGCTTCTTCTGTTCCAGATTCAACAGCCCATTGACTTGGATATTCGGTTTTGAGTGCCTACTCAATAAATTAACCCTCGATAAGCCTGCAAATCACCAATGAAGCTGTTGGCAATAATCCTGCAAAACAATAGGGGAGAGAACATAGCGATCGTTAGCTGCAGCACAATGCATCTTGCAGAGGTCTCGAAGTACGCATCGATCGTGCACCACTTCATCCTGGAGAGCTACAGTACCAACTCTCGCTTCTCTAGAGAATAGCTTACGAGTCGAACGCTACTTCCAGCTGTCAAATGGTGTGCTATGTGCATGCTCCGTCACCAAAGACTACATTCTTGACATCCTCGTCGAACCAGCAAATATGTTTCTCGCCTATGACGGCAGGAGAAAACTCACGGATTACCTCAACCGAGTGGTGAAGCCAGAGAACTTCCAGAAGCGCAACCTCGAGGTACCAACCAGCAGATTCAGCTCATGAGCATACTCGAATAGTTCCTGTACAACCGTTAGTTTTCGCTTGCCGAGCCAACCTTCAGCCTGCGGCCGGTGCAACCCAAACGCAAACAAGTCGACCAAGAACTGCTGAACCGCCTGAGCTACATCAATAGTGAGCCAGATAAGAAACTGCTGCTTGACTGTGCCAATAAGCAGCTGCGAATAGCTGCCAGCGATCTTAGCCTCGAGCTTGTAGCGAGGCAAGCTGAACGAAGCTTTACCATTAAAGTCTTTGACGATCTGCACATTTTCGAGGTCAACAGGAAGAAGCATCTGCACATACGGCGATACAGGGAAAATATATTTCGGAGTGCCATGGGTAATCGCAAGCCAAAGATACACAAACAGTCCGAGTAGATCATACTCATTGAAGAGGAGGAACCGGCAGTCCAGCAGGAGAAGAGCGCAATCAAACAACCGAACATCAAGCCTATTGAAACACCCCAACCCGAGTAAAAGAAGCAGCTGAGCAAACCAGATAGCGCAACAGTGCTGTCCCCTCCAAGCGAAGAGATTATTACCTCCACCAAATAGATACCAGTTCCCACTGCACCTCAAGTTGAGATCACAAAACCGGCAGATAAACCAACGGTACCTTCAATAGCCATCCAACCTTCCAATGAAAATCCAACACCAGCACCAACACAACCTCTCGCCAAAACGGATCGATCAAGTGAAGTCAGAGCATCACAGAAGTAATCCTCTGCCTCCTCGGTGAAGATCAAAATGAACGTAAGATTGGTGTTCTATGTAGGAAAAGCTTCAACTTGCCACTCATGACGGCAAGGTCAAGAACGTCAACCAGTACGGACAGGTCGTAGTAGAGAGCAACGAGCTGGAAACTGTGCGTGTTTCCTTAATGTCTGACCTGTGGCACAACAAGAAAGTTGTGATGACCAGGATAACCCCAAACTCATTCAAAATCAATCCTATATCCGATTCTCGATTCGAGTACTTTCCAATTGACTCAGAGTGGAGATATCTTAAGTCAACAAAGGCAAGGGAGTGATTGACTATTTCATTCTCAAGGAAAGCTTCAACGAGGATAAGATTCCGCTCATGTTCATCTACAGCCAGGACAGTCGTAAGAGCAATAACGAGAGTATTGTCGAGTACATCTTCAAGTACAAGGTCAATGAAAAATGGAAGGAGCCACTGCACGACATCGAAATCGACATTCTCATCGACCACAGCTTCATCTTCAGCGATTGCAAGACCACACCACTTGCGAATTCTCTGCAGGGAAAGCGAGTTAACTGGAAAGCCAAACACCTTGCGGAAAATGCCAAAGGAAAGCTATCGTTGACTTTCATCGACGGCAATCTTGATGTCAAGGAGATTATCAAGGAGATAAGGCTGCATATGCGCTCCGAAGTATGTTTACTTCCACTCAGAAAAGCCTGATAAAGGAGCTCAACGTGAGCTGTGAACATGCTCACGGCAAGGCTGTAGTCAAGCGTAACCTGCTGGTGGAATATAAAATCCTGCCGAACTGAGCGAACTCCCAGAGTTTGCTACTATCCGTTAGAATATATCCCACTTTATGTATAAAGGTCGGCTTGACGAAGCAACCGCCAAAGCCGAACTGCAGAGTATGCCCGAGAGAGAGCTGGCTAACCTCATCGAAGGTTATGCCTAGCGGCTGAATACACGAGTCTACCGGACATGCAAGGAAATAGCCAATAAGTGCTATGAGGCTGTCATGGCGATCAAAAGCAAAAAGGCCACAGGCTACGGCAGAAGTCCGCAAGAAGCTAACATCAACTGTCTCAAAAAGCTTGCAGAAGTCATTTGCGAAGACGGTGAGGGTATGTACTTCATGGAGGAATCATTTGAGAAGCTTGGTTGGATGCCTGCTTCCCAACCGGTGAGCAGCACCATAACAGTCAAGCCAGCCTATTTCGGCCCGCACTTCCCACAGCAGAAACCCTCGGGAGATCAGCCAGATGTGAGCAAAGAAAATCCTGTGAGGCTGTCCCTCCACGATTCGAAGTTCGATCTGAGATGTAAGAATAGACTCCACTCAGCAAAAAACCCTTTCACCAATAAGAACAGTGTGCACTCCAAGTCCAACACGAAGGTCCCACCGAACAAACAGCCATAAAGCCCATTTGCAGAGAGCAAATGCGAGAGGGATAACCCAAGAGTTAGCCATTGCAGCAAAGCAACTGACTAACAACAACTTCTTAAGGAGCAGCTCGTCAAAGCACAATCTTATATCGAAAAACTGTAAGCTCAGCTTAAGTGCTTTGCAGACTAAAATAAGGTACTCAACCAGCTAACAAAGTATCTCCGAGAAGCAATCACCGAAAAGACTGAGGCCCGTCGCAACCGTACCCTTACCGAAACGCAAAAAAACCACAGTGGAATATACCAACACGATCCTGAACCCGTGACAGCCCCTCCTAAAGTGGACTATGAGCGTAGCACCAGCAAGTTCAAAAGCTGTGCAAATAATGATGCCAGCTTTGATGTTGGCCGCCCCAACAATATATCGTTCGCCGAGTAGTCCCTCGACGGTTCCTTCATGCAGGACAAGAAGAAGGTACCACGACTCAACTTAAAGCTTCTTCCGAACTACCACGGCAACTCGAACAAGTCTCTGAACCAATCGCTTCTGCTCAACTACGAAAAGATGAAGAAGAAGTGAACACACCTTCGTCTGTTTATCTTACCCTATATTATATGGATAGCAAGCCTAAGTTTCCGTTTGCTTGGGGGAACTCGAACCTCTACGATACTGACTATGCGTCCTTGCAGGAGGGGCAGTGGTTGACATCGGAGGCTATCAACATCAGCTTCCTCATGCTCCAGCAATAACTGCCGACGGAACACGTTAAGCTGTTGGATCCATACTTTGTCAGCATGCTGCTGTTTGAGGACGAGGAGGAATAGCTCCAGAAGATCGTTGATTTGAAGCTGCTTGCTTACGACTATGTGATGATCCCACTGAATACGAACGCCGATTGGGCTGGTCATGGAGACCACTGGACTCTGGCTGTACTCTCAACCAAAGATAACATAATGCACGTGTTTGACTCAACTGGAAAACTCATAGACAATGTATCGGTGCTTCAAAGTGCTATGGAAAACATCGCAAGCCGAACCACCAGCAAAGAAGTGTCTATCAAAGTTGCCCATCGAAAGCACACCCCAAAGCAGAGCAATTCGTATGACTGCGGCATCTTCGTCATTGGTTTCGCTGAGACAATTCTCAAGCACCTGCGGTAAGGAAAATCACTAGCGGAAGATATTGACTGGAAGCAAACTACCTTTAGACAGTATCGGAAGGCCATTAGGGCGAACATTGACAAGTTAATGCAGACTTCCTGAGTGAACATTCGAAAAGAGAGAACTATCATTATCAAGCAATCCATTTCTACGGGCTTTGATAGGCGACGCGTAACTGCTTGCGTTGGCGGTGGTGAGAAATTTTATGTGGCAGGTGAGCATGGTTGACGACTATCGAGGATCCCTTTTGGACATCTTCGTCTAAGATACTTTTGCTTCGCAGTCTGTTGAGCTGTTCGACCATGCTGATACCGTTCTCAAGTCTCTTCATGTACAACTCAGTGTTGTCTGGTTGTCTCAGATGACTGCACATAGCCTTGTACTTTTCCAGGCTGTATTGAGGGACTTTGGTCATTGGCATCACCGGAGTTTGTTGCTGTTTTCGGCTTCGAAGAAATGCCAAACTAGTTCTTTGTGCTAGTACAGTCTCCTCGTAGGACTTGAGTTGCCTTTTGCTTGAAAAATGCTCTTACCACGGTTCTTTACGATTAACCCTTTAACTACTTGCCTTTGCTGGCTCCTATGACTTCTGCGAAGCCAAAGAACTGGCTATACGTGGTAAGCTCAGCCTTTCCAACCTGGTCTGGAACATTGACCTGCTTCGGATGTGGGTTTGAGTCATCATCGCTTGGTTGTGGTAGGCTGGTTGCATAGATGTCGACCAATCTGATATGTCCTCGTCAGCCCCATGCTTCTTCTTGTCTGGCCGGACACGCTAGATGAGCAAAGCCTGCAGCTCTTCGTCAAGGCTGAGTTGTTGCAGCAAATTGTTTATTTGCTCCGACTCCATTATTAGCTTTATAGAAGGTAGAGCAACCAGAGATGATCATCCCAATACCCTCGGTCGGTATCGTTCAGTGAGTATCTCCAATAGACTGATGTCTGTACGACTTGGATTTACCAAATTTGCTGACTCGGCTGGGAGTGCTCCTGAAACTCGGCTTTGTCGGGACTCTAATAAAGGTTGATAACGAGCCACGATGTCTTCCAATTCGTGCTACTTCTCGACCAGTTTGATCTTTAAAGATAGGACGTCCTTTTTCAGAAGTCCAGTCTCCCTCTCGAAAGATTTTTTAAGTTATTCAATAGTGCTGTCGTGCTCTTGGATGATCTTGTGGTTGTCATGTTATGGCTGTCTATTGATTCTCCGATTTTCGCTAAGCATCTTGTTTCTAGCTTCTAGCACTTTGGTGAGTTCCTCGGTGTGGTTATCGTGGGTATCAGCCAGCTGTAGTTTTAATGCTTCAAGTTGTCCGGTGAGCTGAGACACCTTGTGCTGTGATACTTCCAGCTCATGCTTTGTGGAGGACAATTGATGGGACAGCTCGCTACACTTCATTTATAGTTCAGCATTGGCCTTCTTCAGCTCGATAATGTCTTCCTTGAGAGTATCTTCATGCCTCTGAAACTCCTTGTTCTTCACCTGCAAATGGTTATCCCGGAGATTATGGGCTTGAATAATCTCCTCCTCGGACGCAATTCTTTGCTGCTGTAAGGCCTTGTCTTTCTCTATCGACTACTTTGTGAGTCTTTCTATCTGTCTGTTCTTATCAGCTAGGTCGTTGGTCAGGCGTCCAAGCTATTGTGCAAAGAACTCTGTCTTTTACTGCTCAAAATTCAGAATACTCTCAGTACGCACCCTTTCTAGCATCCGCTTGTTCTCGAGATCGTGAACTTCATGCTGGTGTTCGATGCCATGTGCTTGCAGGCGTACTCTTAAAAGTGTATTCTCCTCTGAAATGCCTTCCAGCTGCCTCATCGTATACTTCTCAGCTGACAAAGTGGCTTTAAGCGCTACCTCAGCCTCCTCCTTTTCGATTTCAAACAGCTTCTCTTGATACTGTCTCTCTGCCTACATGAAATGTTACTCACATTCGATTACTTCAGTCAGCCGATTTCGCTCAAAAGCCACTTCGCTTTGATACAGTTTGAGAGCATCTTCAGGAAGTATACAGTAGTTCGACAAGGCTTCCACGAGTGTATTTTCTGGGTTGTGGGTTCTCAATTGTTGTCTCCAAATGTCTTTTTAGATCCCTAGCTTCAGTTTCTGGAGATCATTGAGACGGCCGTTCCTGTTCGGGCTTTGGTACCGCTCATACGTTCTGTCTATCGGACTGAGGTTGGCTTCCGATTGGTACTGACCGAAAGCACTATTTGCTTGCTTCGTATCTACCTTGTTAGCTGGCTTTTTAGGAGGTGTGCGAGCCTGTGAGGACGCCATTATTTTTATTATTGACTACCAAACAGGTAGATTTTAATGTGGGTTTCGGTCAGTTTGCCGATCGATTCAATAATTCCTATCAAGAGCACCAATGTCGTAGACTTTCATTCCTTCGGGATTCTCGACTTATAATTATCTGTACACTTCAATACGCAATGAAAGATCAGCTGGTCAAGGCTGGATACGCTCTCGGGGGTATCGCCATGCAGTTCGCTGGTGGAAAACCTAACAACGAAAGAGCACTGCAACTCTAGGCACAATTGAAAAGCTGTACCTACGCCTACAGGTATTCCAAAAATAAAGCAGCACAAAACCCTACGTCGAGCGAGCAGGTGCGTAGCTAAGCCGTGACTACCCCGAACTACGCAGCGAACCCTTGGAATATTGTACAGTGCATTCTAATTGCAGATGAGCTTGGTGTCAGGAAGTGCTACATCGAATTTAAGGGGCTCCTTACAGCTGAGTTCAATGGTGGCAAGTACGGTATTCAAACGCACATCATGCTGCCCTAGAAGTATCCCATGCAGGCTCCATTCATCCGCATCGTCAATATCGATCGTAAGAGAATCTGCTAATGTAGCATCCAAGTACATGGCTGATAGCTTCTACGAGAACATGCGTTCGGCCAATGACTCAACCAGCTACTTAATCAACGACCTGGAAACACTCAAACATTGGGGAACACTGTCCAATCTCGTACCGATTGTCTGAAATTCAGTCATCAGTCATCAAGGAACTTCGCCAGCTGATGTCCGTCATGTTCCCGTTCAGGAAGATCCCACAAGGTCAGCAGCAAAAGAACAGAGTCAATGAGTATTTGCCTCCTTCGATGTGGAACCAACCTCCTCAGCAGCAAAACCCAGTTTATCCATCGATGCCAGGCAACGGGCCAAATTCAAAGATTAAGGAGCCTCCTATCCCGTTCAACCCTATAGCACAGCAGCAGCAACCTGCCAATAAACAACCCTTCCAAAAGAAATAATCGGGGTCCGCGAAATTTGAGCAGGCCCGTCAGTCTTTACTATGCTATGGAGAACGATCACAGTAATTCACTACAACGACCAAAAGCCTCGTTACGAACCTCCAAAGCTCCCACCAAAAAAACTTCGAGAATTGCCAAAAGTTAGACATTACCGATCGTTGCATCAGACAGTCAAATGAGGAAATGCTAAGTCGTAACTATGAGCTTGAAGCATTCGTGAAGGATCACGAGTTCAGCCAGGAAGTTGATCTAACAAGTTTGGTGACAGCCAAAGACGAACAATCCTCCCAAATCTTAGAATTATTGGCATAAAAGCAGGCACTCGATGACTCCGTAAACTTCCTGGAAGCATATTTGAGTGCAGACAAACTTCCTTTTGAGCAGTTCATGAAGCTTATGCGGCGTACAGAGGAGGACAGGTTTACTTGCAGAGCCCTTCTCAAGCGATCAGTCAAACTGCGGAAGTGACGCTTATCAACTGTGTATGTTCGTAGCTGCGGATATCCATAATTAATACTGCTATGGAAAAGGCACCAACCTCTAGCAATCCTCCCCCAAGCAAAGACCCCAAGGATTCTAAAGCTCTGCTGAGGTTGATCCACTTCAACGATGTCTACGATATCCAACCAACGGGGAAAAACGGCGAGGGAGGGGCTTATTACTTCAAGGCTCTACTCGATAAGAAACGTACTGACAATACTCTCACACTGTTTTCAGGTGATGCCTTCTCGCCGTCGATTCTCACATCACTGTTTCATGGGTGGCAGATGGTGCAATGCCTTCAGCACTTCAAAATTGATGCAGCATGCTTCGGAAACCACGAGTTCGACTTTGAAATTGAGCATACAGAATCGCTGGCCAGGGGTTGCTGCTTTCCTTGGTTACTTGGTAACCTTATTGATCGTCGGACTCAAGAACCGCTCGGAGGTGGTGGCTAAAACATTGTCTTAACCAAAAATGGTTTGAAGGTCGGTGTATTTGGAGTTGCGGAGGAGGACTGGCTGACTCTCCTGAAGGAAGACTATCAAGATCAGCTCGACTACATAGACTTCGTAACATTCTCGAAATACCAGTGCAGTGTGCTGCGCAAGTAAAAGAAATGTGACATCGTCATAGCATTGTCGCATATGCGGATCCCCAACAATCAGAAATTGGCGAGGGAGGTTGGGGATCTTGACTTCATCCTCGCAGGTCACGACCACGTTGTCTTCACAGAAGTAGTGAATGGTGTGAGGGTACTCACCAGTGGAACTAATTTCGAGGATCTGTCTGTGATTGACATCTACCCGAAGAGTGAGAAGCATAGCTACTCCTGCCGCAACTTTACTTACGAACTGGATATTCTTAAGGTACCCGTAACAAATGACTACGACAAGGACCTAAAGCGTTTTGTCGACTAGAAGATTCACGACTATAACAAGGATAATGAACGAATCGTAGCCTATTCCGACGTACCACTCGAAACTAGATTCTCACGGATACGAACAAGCGAAACCAACTATGGAAACCTATGTGCTGATGTGGCGAGGGCCTACTATAACTGCGATGTCATGGCCCTCAATTCCGGTGGAATTCGCATCGACAAGCTCATTCCACCTGGACCTCTCAAGTTTTCACTCATCAACAATATGATCGACGATTGGGTCATCGTTAAGCTTGTACCTGGAAAGCTCATCTACGAAATGCTGGAGAACTGCTGTGCTAAGTATCCTTCATACGATGGACGTTTCCTCATGATGTCTGGGATGGTATATACGTTCGATGCCAGCCAGCCTCCAGGAAAAAGAGTGGTTCGGGACTCGGTAAAGATTGGTGGGTATCCTATCGATGAGGCACGCAACTATAAAGTTGGACTGCGTGATTATTCAGCGAAGGGAGGTGATGGTTACACATGCTTAAAGGATTGCCCATACGTGGTAAATCCGTAGACTGGTGTGACTATGATCTTCCTGCTAACAAGGTTCTACAAACCTTTCCTCGCTCCTCCTCCTGGGATGACCTTGGGAGCGCCGCCTGGACTTACAACTGTTCCCTCCCTCAGCAAACGAAAGTCTTCAAAGACGGATAGGATGAGCAAGTTCATTGTAGGAATGAAGGAAGTTGACAATGAGTACTACGTAGAAATCTCGCCCATCCTTGACGGTCGGATCAAGGTACTTCATGGTGTGTAAATTCCATAATGATTGGTTCATGTGTAGTTGCAACGTAAATTGCTACAAAGCCTATCGGTTGAAGTTTATACTTGAGGGATGGCTCTGTTTCCGCGGCTTCAGTCCGAAAAGCAAGGGAAATTGAACATGCAGTAAAGTGCTTCCACGCAATTCCTTTGAGCACGGAGAAATCAAAAGATGGTGGATGTTCAGTTAAACATGCAGCGTGATTCTGTTTAGGAGTTGCAACGCCTCATTTCGAGAGAGAAACGTTTCCATACAATTGGGATGCTTGGAGATGCTAGTTTACGCAGCAGCCATTAAACCATCTGTCCTTTTACCATACTGGATGGGATAGTCCTCCTCAGTAGCGCTAAGTTCCACCGCATCAAACCGAACTCTGGTTATGCTAAACAAGTTCAAATTGGTTGTTTCACGCAACATCACTGGTCACTCCTCGCTTTCGTGGCTGGCTTCCTGGCTCTCAGCATCGTTGTGCTTCCAGACTCTGGAGTACCTTCCCCAGCTTGGATAATAGGTATTGTAGAGGGGCCTCCTGACGATGGTCCTGCGAATAATGCGAGATTGAGGCCAGAAGGAGCCGTAGTAGTAGTTGTGGTTGGGATCCACAGTCTTGGACATGAGGCAGACGATCAGGAACAGGACGATGAACAATGCTTTCATGGGATGGAATTCTTAATAAAATATTGCTGGGATACGGAGGTTTTAAAGGGGGCGCCAGGCCGTTATGCGTGAAGGGTGGTAGTAGGGGGGCGATATGATGAGGGATGGGACTGAGGGGCAAGAGCTTCAGCCAGATGCATGGATGTCAGTGAAACTCGCGTTTCGCTAATGTTTAACCTGTGGGGGAGGTTTATTGCTACAACATACACACTATCAGGGTTTGTAAAGCTTGGGAGCTGCGAGCCCGACGTATTTGCTCACCCTCGCTACCTCGTCCATCTGGTCCTTCTTCTGCCCAATGTTAAAGAACTTAAGGTAGTCATCATGCACTTTCATTGCTGCCATTGACACTGCTATTGCATTGGCCTCACTTTGGCTGTATATGTTTTGATCGAGCGACGTCCAAAGAGCCCTGAACGAGTGTCTTTGCTCTTTTGGCAGCGCCTTGTAGAGTGTACGATAGACCAGAATATTTGAGTTCATAATAAAGCAGTCGACGATGAATCGTTGTTTGCTAACTTCGATTATGTCAGGACTCCGCCTCAGGAGAAAACTCCTTCTATTTTCAGCAATTTACCTCTTCGCCCTTGATGGAATTGGCTCACCATATTTCTTCCGACAATCTACTCTCCAATATCGAAGTAAGCAAACGATCGCAATTGATATTGAACATTAAAGTAAACCAACCAATAACGATCGACAGACTCAACGCGAACAGCCATCACTCTTGACTCCAACCTACCATCTTTCTGTTTCGTTACTCCTTGAAGAATGCATTCCTTCCGTTGCTCTCCACTGAGAAACCTTGTAGTTGAGCGCCGGAATTCATCCAGCAGTATATTTCGAAGTCGCCGATGGAACCAACGTTCCGGAAATGCGATTCGATCCTATCCTTCCGATAGACGGGGTTGCCTTCAAGTGAGAGGTAGTAAAGAAGGTTACCCGAACCCACGGCGATCAGGAAATACTCGGTATCGACAGCTGTTGGATCCTGCAAATGATGAACTGCGGTCTTGGTTAGCAGTTTCAGGAAAGTACCACGAAATTTATTGAAAAGATCCTACATCATGAAATATTGTACTCGGTATGAGTAATCTCCAAGATGGTCGAAGAACCATTAGATCTTTTTGGTAGCCTCAGCGTATCGATCAGGACGAATTCCAGCGGTGGAGCTTGGATGTTCATCTATTTTAATACGCATTGTACTAGCGAGACGATAGATGGGGTTCTCATCTGACCAGAAATTACCCTTCGGTCGTCGTAAAGATGAATTGTTGAGAACATTTTAGTAGGTGGGTGCCATGTAAATCGGTAGCTGGATAATTTATCTTGAAGTCGAAAGAACCTTGAGCTGGCTTGGCGTTTTCCTGAAGACGAAAATTTCCTTGGGAATGAGGTAGGAAAATTTCGGATGCTCTCGCAAAAAGCGCTGGACGATTTCATACTGATTCGAACGGTCAATGAAGTCTTCAGGGAATACCCAATGGAGGTCAGAGTATAATTTGAGTGCGATCGACTAATCCTTCCTCAGGCATTGATGGTGCGAGTAAACGATTCCTTCCTCACTAAAGACCATCTCCTATTGAAAGATCCTACCGTTTAGGCTCTCGAACTCGTAGCGGAGCAGGCAGGTCGGGTTGGCCAGGTCAATTTTGTTTACATCCATGCAGCACGCTAGTGCTTCTTTCATGGCGTAGTACAAGCCGACCCAATGATCCTGGGTTGGGACTACGTATTGCTGCCGAATGTGCTTGGTGATAGATTCCACTTCCAGCAGCTTCCAGGACAGGCTCCCAGCTTTTTCCATTTGACGGCAATTAATTGAATATATACATCCCGGTTAACCGACCTCTTTTATACTGTGGGGTCGTTAATTTATTGGGCTGCTTCAATGAAGTTCTTCAGAGAAAGGTCGATCTCATCTGGGAAGTTCTCTATACCGACTGGTTAATAACGAAAATGGGAAATTCAAATGCCGCTCAATTTGCCACCATCGAATACCCAGAATAATGGAACAGTAGAGGCTTTCAAGACAATTATGAGCTGTTGGAGAACTCGGTAACAGGAGAACAAGTATAACAGTCCTATGTCTTTACCGGTTTTGCAAGAAGCTATCAAGAAGAAATGTAGGAGTATCTTTATCGGCAAATGCAACCCACTAACATTGTTAGGGTGGTGTTTGTAGAGCGCGTCGCCTCTCAAAACCTCTGCACGGGAAGCGACAAATATCGAGTGTGGACAGAACGCATTCCCGTTAGGCTTATACATCTCGGTGGTCTACCTCTTTAGCGAGCATTGGCGATCCTAAAAGAAGCACTAATTGGCTATCAAGCCCTCTACGAGTTTGGTAAAAGAGCATCTGTAACAGACGAGATGATCGGCTTTACTCCAGAAGGTAGGGTGAAGGTTTGGGTCAACACAAGCTTTGGGGACAATAGACCCCAGTCCTATGGAGCAGAAATTCGAAACAGGCCGGTAGTGCTAAACGAATTTGACATTGTTGCCCAGATAATCGAAGCAGTCAAGGAGCATTGCGTCTAAGAAAGATTTTCGCCAAAGTTAGAAGAGCGCCTAAGCAAAGATCTCACCTTCAGCGAGGCCATTCGGACAATCTGTTGGTACTGTAGGGAAGAAAAAATTGAACTGGATGAATCTATACCAACCCACTAATTTCTGATATCGAAACCGAACACGTCCGTGACTTTCCGAGCATCTCCGAAGGAGACTATGAACAGCGGAATCGTACTGTCAAGCAGGCCGGATACACCCCGTAGCATCCAAGCACATTAGCCGAAAACGGTCTAAAATATTAATGTTGCTCCGCCTCAACAAAAGGTCATCCGAAAGACCGAGAACTCGGTTGTAAACCTTCAATCTCGAGCCTTGCAGTTAAAGCAGCAATGCTCCGAAGCTGGAAAAGTAAAACCTGAGCCACGATTGCAAACACCGAGGATTGTAGAGCCGCAATCAACCATTCGTCAGATTCGATTATTGTCTCCTCCTCGCCAAGATCATATTCTACTTCAAAATTTGAGTGCTTCGACAAACAAGCGATATTACTCTGAAGATCCCAAACATCCACACAGCCGTATAAAGCAGGTCTCTCCGAGCAGGCATCTCCTTGCTCACAAAGACCAACCAAACTTAGAAGCTTCAAGGACAAAGCGCGAGATAGCTAATGTTGCGAAAAACAAAGCAAGGATAGCCAGGCCCTTGCCTATCCTACCAAACAATCCTCAACCAACAACCAGACCACTTTCTACTGGTTATCGAATATTACGAAATTAGTCTACACATCAAGTTCAGCCAACCTCAGAGTTGAATTTACAACGAAAGAATCAAGGGAATTTCAATAACAATCAAATTCAACCATAATTCTCATTCGATCCCAAGTACCAAACACACCTAAACTTCGTCCAGTCGATATCTCCAATCGATTCCCTTTCGAGTTCGAGCAAAAGAGCTTTTTATGTATGTCACCAAAGATAAAGGACTATTCAACCTCATACAGCATTAAATGAACAGTCGGTTAACAGCCTGAGGCAGCAACTTCAGACTCCTGTTTACATTACACATCCGACACGAGCTATTGGAAAGCCCACTGAGCACAGTATGTTTGTTCCGCCAACAGTACAGAACGTTCCCATGACCAAAACAATTGAGGGACCTCCAATAAGAGATTAAGATCTCGAGCAAAGCATGCTACCGGATGAGGCTAAGTTCCTATAAGACAAGATAAAGGAAATCGAACAGCAACTCAAGCACATTACATACTTGGATAGCCAAAACAATACTCCGAAACAAAACCAAGAGATTGCAGTTGGGTTTGACCTCTACAATTCAAATAACTGTAGTAGCGTGGAAGACACAGTGTTGACATCCAAGGAAGGTCCTTTCAGGAACTTGACCTCCTGGCTGTGATGTTTTGATTAAAGCTGTTTAATGTGGAATAATTCGGGATTGTTTAAACTTGACACCTAATGTCGCATGACCCTCAACTGTAATCTCCTTCCATTTCCAAACTGAGAGAACTAGCGAGGAGGTTAGATAGTGCCAATCAACATCACCCTTCTGCAAGCAATAGCCCAAAAACATGCTCATATCAACGCATCCTTGAGGATAGAATGGGCAGTCTTTAAACAAGGGTTGCTCGATATTTCCAAAGCACTGAACAGGCTGTGACTGTACAATATAGCTGACTGTAGGCTGTTAAATAAGGTCTGAACGACGCAAAGTCGTTGGTGGATGAGCTTGGATAGTCTCGACGATTGGCCTAACGTAGCTATTTGGAGCTGCACAGGGAAAAAGAGGAAGAAGTCGAAGGTATTGGAAAAGTAAAGAAACTTGAAGCAATGGGAACCAACGAAGAACTTCAAATGGAAATGAATACAAAACGATCGGAGATTTCAGATAAGATGGAAGAAGATCAACGAACATTTGAGAGAAACAGAGCAATTTATCAAAAGAAGGCACAAAAGATGTTGGTAGGGTTGCTCGCAGAACTCACAAACGAAAGAAAGCAGAGAACCCGCAGCATTAACGAATTAAATCGAAGGCTCCAAGGGAAAATTGAGCAGACAGCAGAGATGATACAAGCTTAAGCCAAAGTTCGTGGCGAGACCTATCGAAAATTGGAGTCTATGCAAGGAGACCTCAGCGAACGACTGAAAGACGACTTGGATAGGCTTACGAGAGAGCGAAGATAAGGAAGCGATTCTTTGTTGAGAATGCTGGAAGAAGCCTGCGACACTCTCCTCTATTGATTTAAGTTGGATGAACTCGGATGAGATCCATCAGAATTTTTTCAGTTCAAGATGTATAATGAATTCAGGCGCAAATCCCTAATCCTCTCCATCCGGACTTTGAGACTTTACAGCTCAGGGAAGAGTCACCATGAAACTTTGGGACTACCAAACGACGCTACTTCTCAAGAGATCAAGGAAAGATATCTGTTTCTAGCAAAACAACTTCATCCTGACACTGCTGTAAAGGATGGCAGTAAAACACTCCGAGAGTTGACAGAGGAATTCACGCGTGTTAAAGAGGCTTATGAGAGCTTGAAAAGCGAAGAGCAACGCGCCAAACAATAAGATGAGATGGACAAACAACGTCGCTCATATCAAAAGCAAACTGAAGGGTTCAACTTCAAGTACTATTCTGAAGAGCAGGATCAAAGAAGGAACTAAAGGATGGAAAAGGAAAAGTCCGCCAATTCTTTCAGGAGTGACTTTGTCAGCAGGGTATTTTTCCTCTTGGTATGTTTACCGCTTACCTGGTATTACTTCAAGAATCGTAAGCCGCCTACTGAGCACGAGATTCGAAGGGACAATCTAATACTTGCTAACGAAAACATCAACAGCTCTCCTTCGGTTATCCAGAAACGATATGATGATTACGAGAAGGAGAGAATACAGAAGCAATTTCGGATTGTCGTAGTAGAGAAGAAGCTGAATCGGCACGGTAATGCCTTCCTAAGCGAGTCAGACCTGAAGGACCCAAAGAAGCGAGGCAAGACGATGTCTACAATCGAGAAGCCGAATTTAAACGAAATAGAGCAGATCGCAGGCGTTCGAAAGTCTAACCCACAGGGTGTGGTGGAACCACGCAGCGACTCATACATCTGATTGAATTAGAGTTAGTTCATTAAGCATCACTGGAGACCGCCGACCAACCTGTCCATCTTTGTCCGTAATACTCGGTATGAGTTTTAGTCGTAGTTTTCCTTCTTCAAAGAGAGGAACTGTTCGATGTTGCACTTTTTCATGAAGCCTGCGTAGTCCTGCTGCTGTAAACTCCTATCGAGGACTTGATTCGTCTCGTACATAAACATGAGGAAGTGAGCTGCCACGATAATCTCTTTTCTCTCCAGCAGACTGCCATTATCTCGTGAGACAGTCTCATCGAACAGCTTTAACAGGTTGACAATTGTCTGCTGCACCCCAGCAAGAGTGGTATCATACGGAGTCGTAATCTTGAGCTCCTTAAAGTACTTTTTGTGGTATTCGTTGATAACTTCCTGCAGCTTGCGTTCGCGAAGTTGGGCCTTCTCACCCTCAAACTTAATCTGAGTAGGAATCTTGGATTCCACTTCCTGAAAGGAGTGGAACAACCAGTTGATGAAGTATTCTTTCGTCGGCGTACCGATAAACTTCTCAAGTTTTGCGAGGATACTAGCCACCTTGTACGACAGCCGACAGTAATGGAGGAGGTTTACACATTCGTGGAAGGTTAGGATGGTCGAGCGTCCGACGATCTTAAAACTGTGCTGATTCATGATTGGGGATTCGGAGGGCTTCGATGGCTTGGTGGGATCCATCCTCATTGAACTAGGATCACGGGATGAGGTTGTTGTGTTTGAGTTGTGCGGCTTTAAACTGCCAAAGTTGTTCATACGCTCAACACTGAGACCTCGCTTCGAGTTGTTTGATGTTTGGTTGACGTTTTGAAAGGAGAGGTTCTTGCGACGCGTTTCTTCGTCAAGAGGTCCATTGATCCCAACACGGGGACTGCTTCCAATTTTATTGTCAGGTGAAAGCAAATTGTTGAATTGCTGCATTCCTCGTTGCATAGGAGGCATCAATAGATTTGCGTGTGCGTTGAACGGGGAATCCTGCAGGCTGGCTAGACGCTTGACGTCCATCGGAACTCCTAGTTTTTGCCCAGATTTCGTATGGGCAGCCATTTAAAGTGGATGGAGCATTGCCATCTCCATCGAAATGCGCTTCATAAAGGGAGTTTGCTCGATTTCATGAATGCTAATGCGCTTTTGCTCGTTTACTTCCAGGCACCGACGAATCAAATCCCTCAGATCCATCGAAATGCTTGGATGGAAAGCTTCAGGCCTAATGGGGTTCATAATGTGCATACGTAGATCGGTCTCGTTTTGGCAGAAGGCAAGAGGTGTATCGCCGTGAATCAATTCGTAGATGAAAACTCCGAACGCCCAAACATCAGTCTTGGGACCATACACATTTTCCAATAGCCCTTCAGGTGACATGTAAATTGGGCTGCCGATGTTGATGTCCTTAAAGCGATCCCTAAATATTCGGTAGACTTTACTTTGTACGTTTCGCAAAACCAAAATCTGCAATCTTCGCAACTCCCTTATTGAAGAGTATGTTGGCGACTTTGAAGTCCCGGTGCACGATAGACTGCTATGAGAGGTATTTCAAACCTTGAAACGTCTCGTAGATGGTCTTGGAGGCCTCCCGCTCTGGGACAGGCCCCCTCGTTCGGATACGAGTTTCCAAGTCGCCATCAGTGCACATCTAGGTGATAATATAGCAGTTGTTTGCGCTGGTGAAAACTTCATAACAGCGTAGGATGTTCGGGTGGTTGAGTGTCTTGAGGATTTCAATCTCGGAATATAGAAGGTCGACAAGAGCTGGAGTTTTGATGCTGGATAGTTCAACGACCTTGATAGCCACTTGCTCGTCTGAATGAGCTCATCCTTACTGTTGAGCTCGTTATGGCCCTTGTAGACGGTGCTGAAATTGCCTTTTCCTAGCACCTCGTTCAATTTGAACACGTAGTTGTGCACCTTTTTGGTGGCTCCGCTGGTGGCTTGTGTCCCAGCCGCCGGGTAGCCCATGAATGCCAACTGTTGCAGCTCGTAGACGTTCATTTCAATTAATCGCTTGGAAATTGGTTGTTAAAACTATACGACTGGAGCAGGCGAGCGTATTATAAAGCTGCCATATTCCCACTTCCGAGTTAAAGCAGTGGGGATGGGAAACAATTGCGCACGATAGAGGACTATCGTCCGGCATCCTGCATAAGAAAAATAACTGCCAGTTGGTGAGCTGTTTCTTCCATAAAAAGATAATAAACAGCCCTTTTGCAACGTACGAAGCTTTTGCCCCAAGATAACGGTGGGTGTCCCAAAAATTCGAGACCACCTTAAAGAGGCCTCTTACCTTTGAGCAGTCCAACCATACCCCATCCTAACTACACAGCTACCTTTCGAGAGAAGAACTACGAAGAATATCGTTGGGTAACTCATCAACAAAACTATCATTCCAATAATTTTTCAATTCTTCCATTCCATTCTTCGGACAAAAAATCACGTGTACAGTTAAAAATGACAGTTCAGCACTGAGTCGACCGTATTTGATAATCGGCATCGGTTGGTCGTTTGAATTCCATTTTTTACCTTTCAGCAGCCACCTCTCCGCTCATGCTCAGCAACGACCACGTAATTATTTCTACATATTTCATTGGGTGGTGATTCATCATTATAAACATTTGTTTTCGAAATGCCAGTCACAGTCAGGCTTATGCAAGCTAGCCTCAACCACGACACCGACTTTTTCCCTCTTGATCGCATGGTAACTCTCCTTATTCATTCAGGATCCTTACGTCTATGTGTCGATCGGTGGAGAACGTCAAAGAAGCTCCACCTGTCAACAAGGTGGTCGCAACCCATGCTGGGGTGATACGTTCACATTCCAGAACATGTCAAACGACATGATGCTCAGGATTGAGATCTGGGATAAGGACACGTTTAGTCCTGACGATTTAATTGGAGACGGATGTTTGAACATTGCTCCTTTCATGAACGGAATGCCTGCCAATCGTAACAATAAGCGTTATGTAGAGTACGTTAATCTCACTTACAAGGGTCGAAGTGCTGGATCAATCCTCGTCGGTATTCAGTGTACGCCTGGAATGGGAATGGGCATGGGGATGGGAATGGGAATGGGATACGGAGGTATGCCAATGAACGGTATGGGAATGGGCGGCATGCCAATGGGAGGCATGGGATATGGAGGAATGCCTATGAACGGTATGGGAGGCATGGGCTATGGGGGAATGGGAATGGGAGGCATGGGAATGGGAGGCATGGGAGGCTATGGAGGAGGATGGAATCCCGGCTTTGGTGGAGGATATTGACCGATTCTTCTGTTGTATGTTTGGCACTCATGAATGACCTTTAATGGGAGTGAATAGATGCGGAAAATGAAATAATAAACTAGTCCTTAGCAATGTGGCCATGGAGAATAAGTTGCTCGAGGAAGAGCAATGTTCTCATGAGATAGGATTCAAGCATGAGCATAGAATCTGTTGATCGTCCGCTCAGGAAACAGCAACTTCTGCCAAATATCAGATAAATATTTCTGGGCTTATAATTGACATGTCAAACGAGTTCGATACCAAGCTGGATACCCTGATCTCTCTGTTCGGCCGCTTTGTCTAATCAAACAACGGAAGCAATGATCTGGGAGATGTGCATGTCCGAACAGAATGGTCCAATCTCAGAAACCTACTCAACAATCGACCCGTTAACCTTTCCTCTCTGTACTCGTTCCTGGGAAAGGTGTAAGAGAAACCAACACAAGAACCTTCATCCCCAGGTCTCAAGGTGAAAAGATTGGGAAGTGGGTCGAGCCCACTGAATGCATCGAGGGATATGCCTGACATCAACAAAAAGAGGCTTCTGGACGACGTGAAGCAACTCTTAAGCACATTCAAATCGAACACTTCCAAGATTTTCAAACCTTGAGAAGGCAAGCCCCTGCTGAATTCACGTTTAATATTTGCAGCTGGTCAGAGCATTTGGAAGTCTTAAATTGTGTTTTAATTCTGCTCCCAATGCTCCCATGGGCGGATAGGAATTTCACTGTACTGCTTTCTTTGCTTCGTTCGAATTCGACTCTTGCCTGTCAAATTTCGGAGCTGCTTGCGTGATTGTGGGTGTGATTGCTCTATCAATGTTACCTTTTGAGTCACTAACCACTCCGGATTCACCCTTAGATTACTCTTCCTGCTGAAGTGATGCAGGTTAGCTGACTATTTCTGATTTTTTGGAGTGTATCGAGCCTCTTCCAATTTATGCATAGGAAGGTCCAAACGCTTTTCGCAGAGTTTGATCTGTTCGAGTGGCCTAGTCGAGGTAGTTGTCTTGGCTTGTCGGTACTTTCTCTCTCGAATGTAGTTGGTATTCGTGCTTCGATTCTGCCTCTCTTGAAGATCGATGTTTACGTCTTCGAGAACTGATAGTACTCCATCAGTGTCCAAGTCTATATGGTGTGTATGCTGCCTCTCATCCAGGTTCTCGGGTGGTTAGTGAAACTGGAATGATGTTGTAAGAGGTTTGCTAATTGCTTGACGTTGCTCACCGAGTGTCGAGAACTGGTTGCGATTCCGGTTTCGACGTGAAAGCAAATCGCTTCGCTCTCGTGACTTTCTAGGAAGCCTCTTCAACCAGTTTAAAGACTCTGGAACGTGGTTCACGGGTTTATCTTGGTTGGGCTTTGGTTGAATAAAGAAGTTGGGGAGTTGCTAGGGATGTGCGTTATGAGCTATCAACCGAAGCAACAAGTCTTCGCGCTTTTGTTTCATATTATATTCCCAACGGATCATTGCTGATTAACTGTCAAGATGCTGCCAAACTGTGAAGTGAGTTGATTGTTGTTGAGTTCACAAAAGGAACCGAAAGGGTTGAAGGGCTTTTGGATGGGCTATAGGCGAATCTACAGCAGTTTTATTATATTTTTGAATTTTCAAAGCCCCGGCTGGCATGTCAGGAGCAAAGAAGGTATTTGAGTTTGGCCCCGATGTAAACGGCTATAGCCCCGTTGTCTTCCAGTGGAGCAGCGATTCGAACTATGTCGCTGTTGCAACTGAAAACCGCTTGCTCTATCTTCTGGACAGAAGGGGCAAGAAGATCCACGAGGCTTTGCTCCCTAACAAAGGCAAGGTACTGATGCTCGACTGGGACCGTTAAAACGAGTATGTTGCAGTGCTGCAGGAAGACTCCAGTATGGTGTACCTCTGGGCAGCCCTGACCACAAATCAGCTGGAACCGATTGAAGACACGCCCAAGACAAAGGCAACATGGCTGAAGTGGTCACACACTCACCCCATCTTGGCTTTCGGCACTGACAAGGGAGGAGTGATTTTCTACAACAAGAAAAACAAGAAGAAAGTCCCAACCATGGGAAAGCACAGTAAGAAGGTGATCACGGGAGACTGGAACAACGAAGGTATGCTTATTACTGGAAGTGAGGACAAGATAATCACCGTGTCCGATTACACAAGCGAGACACGCTTCGAATCTTTTGCAGTCAAAAGCGAACCGAGGAACATCCGATGGACCAATCCCAAGACTGACGACCGAGACGTCAAACAGCGTACGATCGCAACTATCTTGAACCAGAAGACTTTACTGTTCCACGAGGTTGGCCAGACAGCAAAACAACCATTGGAAATTGCACTCGAAAACAAATACGGAAAAATCACGGACTACTGCCTTTTCGGAGATGGTTACATCGTCATAGGGTTCACTGAGGGATACTATGCTCAAATCTCAACACATCACAAAGAAATGAGGGACGAAATCAAAAGCGAGCGTATTTTTAATGCTCCTCTTGAAGCGATGTGCACCAACAATAACATATACAAGCTTGCAGTGGCCGGTGAGAACCGCATCAAGATCATCAGTATGGCTGACTGGAAAGAGTCCAAATCTGAGGGGATAGAACTCCCGAAGAACAGCGGAAAGGTCAGCAGAATTTCTTGGAGCGAAAATGGACAGACACTGTTGATCGCAACTGAGAAAGGACAGCTATACGGATACATGACTTCATCGATGAGCCTTACTTCCTGCTACAACGAGCTTATTGCGATCCTGAACTCCTTTACAGATATCACCATTCTATCAACAAGCAGCCGAAACAAAGGAAAGGTCATTTCAGCCATTACACTTCCCTCCGAGCCGCAAAGTATTCATTTGGGACCATGTCACTTAGCGATGCGTGTTGGCAACACCGTCCGTTACTTCCAATGGTTGCGTGATCGATCACTGATTCAAGGGGGTGAGGAAATTGCAGAGCGTGACTATGAATTCGGTATTAAGAAGATCATGCTGAACGACTCGTATGTTGCACTACTTGCAGATACTGGAAAGGTGATACTCCATCAAATCGACGGAAAGGAGGAGAAGGATAGGCGATTTCCAATTGAGAACGATAGGTCGATCACACAGTTCACCCTCACCAAGAAC
>ERZ724508.644-NODE-644-length-23613-cov-5.923465_pt1 | contig 23613 bp, 31 predicted proteins | sample MGYA00376041_ERZ724508 | MGnify/ENA primary metagenome ERZ724508 (study PRJEB28724, sample SAMN07190887) | wastewater metagenome | isolation source: effluent of sewage treatment plant in Hong Hong | place: USA: Christiansburg, Virginia | collected 2016-03-01 ...
GAACAACACGAGGATGTTGATTGTAACATAGTTCATTTAAAAGTATGGTAATACACACTACCAGACTATCGAGAGAGCTCATGCCTATAGTGACACTGTAATATTATCCAATAAGTTCTATTTCAAATGGCATCTCCCGAACCCATGACCGAAATGGAGCAGCTGCTGCACAACTACATCTTAGAGGGGCACATTGGTAGTACAAACAGTCCCTATCGCAGGTGGCACTACATCCATTGTCCGTAGGGCAATTCACAAGGAGACCAGGCAGCTTGTCGCCATCAAAATCATATTCAGGTCGGAGTCACCAATGACCTAGGCAGTATAACGTCAACATGGCCAAGGCCAAAAACGAAGTGGAAATCATTTCGAGGCTTGACCATCCAAACATCATCGCGGTCTACGAAGTGTATGAGAGCTAGCTAGGCATCTGCATAGTCATGGAGCACATGGAGGGTGGGTAACTATACGAACGGATCGCCGAAAGTCACGGGTTTTCAGAGATGCAGGTATCTGGAATCATGAAGAAACTCGCAGATGCTGTTCGGTATTGCCACGGTATGGATATTGTGCACAGAGACATCAAGGTAGTCATACACTTCTACCTAGCCTGAGAACCTGCTGTTGTCATCGAAAGGACCCGACGCAGAACTTAAACTAGCCGACTTCGGAATAAGCAAGATCCTCACCGACTAAACCATGATAACGAACTGCGGGACGCCGGTCTATATGGCCCCAGAGATCATTCAGGGCAGATAATACGACCGCTCTGTGGACATCTGGTCAATAGGTGTAACCATGTACTACTTGTACACTTGTTGTTGAGACAGGCAGGCTATCCGGTGACTATCCTTTCAAAGGAGACAACCTTGATAAGCTTGCTGAAGCCATCAACCGAGGCGAGCTGTAGTTCAACATCGACGTATGGCTGATGGTTAGCTTTCGGGGTAGAAGATGGTCCTACTCCAGCGAAGAATCTCGTCAGAAAGCTGCTGAGCATCGACCCGAAGTGTCGCCCCACGGCTGAGTAGATCCTGAGCGACCCTTGGTTCGTCGAGATGGATAAAGAGATGAGTTACTGCAACTGCTTCATCAACCTGTAGGTGGTGGTGAAGAAGATCAAGAAGCACACGATGAAGAAGAAAGTGAAGAAGGCGATCACAGGGGTGAAGGTGATAGCACAGGTGAATTCCATGATCAGCAACGAAAACAGCAAGCAAATGAGCACATTCATTCGAATCATCAAGTGAGGACAGCCGTTGCTCTGAACGTGGGTTTTTAGTTTCTTAAGCTTGAGTGAATCCACGGAATATTATTTATTGTTAAACGACCGAAGAAGCATGCAGCAGGAGTCGATTTACAACCTCATCCCCAAGGAATACGTGCCACCGGCCAAGGATCCACGCTATAAGTCGAAGTTCCCACCGAATCTACCACCCACAGGCTCCACATTTTGTCACAAGACCACCTCCAAGCCTGGCGTACCATCGAAATTTATGCAGGTTATCAACCTCAGTGGGTAGTTTGGGCTACCGCCTAGTTCGCATACCAGCTACGGTGATGCACAGACCATGGGACACCTCAAGGGTACTTTTTCGATGTTAGTTAGGCGAGCGCAAGCCGTCACCTCAGAATTTCAGGTTGAAGGCCACGGGCACGATGGGAGATAACAGTCTGCCACCCGGTACTCACTCAATTTATGCAGTTCGACAGTACAGCTACGATTGCAGTTACAAAAAAGATCCAGTGCCGACAGTCAAGGACAAGCCAGTGCTGGGACTGCGTTCCAACAAGAACTTCATCGTCACGAATGCAGTGGAAAACATTCTGTCGGTTCCGAAGGCGCCCAAGAGCGATACCAACTGGATAGAGAAGAAGGATTACGGCAAGGTGCCCGATTACCTATAGAAGGTTAAGGACAACATTCAGAACTAATACCGAATGATTCAGAACCTGCAGCACGATATTCCCGAGGACAAACACTGTATGTCCGAAGAGGAAGTCAAAGAACTTCGCCAGGCTCTGAAGAAGAAGTGGGAAGAAATCAACAAGGTCTACCAGAGTATTACGCACATCAGCAAGGTGGACACCATAGGTCTGAAACGTAAGAAGGAGACCTGTGAGAAGGAGATGGCCGAAATCGAAAAGGACATCAAGAAGCTGAACAAGCTCTACGTGTTCGTGGAGGCTGAGTGATTCTGCCCAGCGAACCTTATTCCTATTCACATGCACCACAGACTATCACTCTTCGTCTTTATGGAGGTGCCAGCGTGGCCAGTCGTAATACTCCCTCTCCGACTTGGTAACTTATAAGCAATCGAGGTTATCTGTCCATATCCACTGACTTTCGCCCTGTCGAAGGTAGCAGCTGCCGTACTCCCACTTCACTCGCATGTAATCTCGAGCGTTGTTTCGAACTAACACTCCCTTTTCTCGTCTGTCACTCTTTTTACCTTTACCTGTGATTCGATCGATAAGCCGATACTTAATCTTGATGTTTTCGAAGTAGTCACCCTTGCGGCCTGTGATGGGCATCAATAACTCAGTAACTTTGGAGTTGTGAAATCGCATTTTTACTTCCATCCTTTCCTCATCCTTTTTGCCTTCGATCGGAAAGAACTAATAACGAATTGGATACTTCACCATGTCGCGTGCAGGGGGTGTCGCTTCGGCTGGCTGCTCCTGTGTGGCTACCTTAAATTCTTCAATTTCCTCCGAATGACTATTTTGGCTTGGTTTGGATTCAGATTTCTCGGTTCTATGGCGAATGGGAATGGGTTATGCGGGTATCTCGTTTTCTGCTTCAGGCTACTATTCTTTATTTTCTTCGTCCCCGTTCCTTAAAGTTGTGTATTATTCTTGCTAGCTTGCCGAGACCTCCACCTCTGGAGGTTGGGCATCAATCACTTTGAGCCTCTCCTCAAGCTTAATGCAATACAGTTGGTAAAGCTGTTCAAGTTCCTTTGCGAGCTCCTATCTCGGGAAAGGGTTGTAGCTGTTGGGTAGTGTTGCTTCCTTCTTGTAGTTGTCAATGAACTCCTTGAAGAAGCAGTAATAGCGTCCGAACAGATAGTTTGGTGGTGGGAGTTCAAACACATAATCGAAAATTACATCGTTTTGGCACATCTTGAGCAGGCCTTTGAGAGTTAATGCGCAGCTGTTGAAGGTATTGATGTGTGACTTGAATAGGGATTCCAATAGAGAGCAGCTCAGGTCGTACTGGATGGTGGAGTTGTACACATAGATTCGTTCTTACAAGGAACTGCTATTGGAAGCTACCAGGTGATACAGTTCAGTGGAGACTACAAGGCTTGGCCAGCCAAGCACCCACATGATTCGCTGTCTTTGATGAGCGTCTGAGATTGTGACTAGCGTTTCTGCGACTTCCAAGTAAGGCTGTACACTATCAAAGCCCTTATTGAATCCTTTGAGCAATACTAGTGTGACCTTTTCAGAACAGTGTAGGCTGTTGGGGCATGTTGCCTCGACTATTTGTCTGGCGAGCTTATCGTTTTTATCGGATATGATCTTATCCAGGAAGCTGTGATCGGTGAGTATAAGCCTGTCATTTTTGCTTAGCCTTCTCTATTTTGGATCTACTTGCCCTAGCAGATAGCCAATCAACTCAAACATAGACGAGAAGCTTGGCTGGGTGTATCGGTTGCCAAGCGTGTACTTCTTATCAGCGTGAATCTTCAAGGGTGACTTCTTCTCAAGCTGAAAGTCAATGAAATTACTGATGGCCTCCTTCCTAAAGAGATAGTTCAAGCAGCTTGGGCTAAAAGTGGCAAGGTGCTTCCAAAATTCAAACCATTGAGAGAACTTTTGCCACTGTTTTGCAACGGTTGTCGTTAACTGGCTGAACATGTCGTCGAGGAATAGAGTGATCTCGACGTCGTTGTCTTTGTCAGAGCTTGTGAGTGGAAGTGAATGATGCTCGACTACCGAAGAAACACAGCTTGCCAGGAGGAGGGATACGCTTGTGCGGATGTCTGCCTCCGGACTCTCTAACAGCAAGGTGGAGATGTCTTTATTACGGATGACTGGCATAGCTACTTCTGGGTGCATGCGAATCGCAGTTTGGAGTCCGTTCATGATGTCCTTGACTCCAGGGTTCTTCAACCATACCTTGAACACCATCCTCTGAGTAAGTTCGAGGATCTCTCCTGAGCTATCAACAGGTAATTCTTGTTTCAGTAGTCTGCTGAAGTATTTCGTGAAGGCTGGAGAGCACACCCCGAGCTACAGCTCATGAAGCAAGTTGTCCTGAACTATTTCCTGCTGGTATTCGGGTGGCATGTACGGTGTGAGTGGCTCTGCTAAGTCGACAACTATCTCCGGTTTAATTGCTGGCTGCTTTTCAGATTCTTTTTGGGGTGACTTCTCCTCCTTTTGAGGTGACTTTTACTCCTTGACTTCCTTCACCTCCTCTGGCTTCTCCACCTCGACCACAGGCTCTGGCTTGTTGATTTACACCTCGTGTTCTTCTTTGGAGAACTTTCGCAAGACTTCAGGTGGTTCATCATCCAGGATAATCTCATCCTAACCAATGGACTTTCCCTACTCTGATTTGGCTGCTTCCAATACCTCAGGTTTATGGATTTCTCCAGCAACCAATTCGTATTTCTTAAGACTTTCTTCCATTGTGATTTCACTATCGAATACCAATTGCACTGGCAGCTTCTTCTTCTTCTCGTAGATTAGCATGTATGCGCTTTGGCTGTGCTATCGCTTGCTCAACTCAATCTAGTCGTCCAGGAAGCTTGGCTAAGTGTTACTACCGAAGCACTGCGCCTCAATGTTCTTATTGTCGAACCCGCTCACCTTACTATCGTTGAGTTCGAGCCACTGCTGATGCTCGGATTTGATGAAGGAGTAATAATGACCTGCTTCAGCTGTACCGTAATGCACTACAACTCCGGCAAGTTCGTATTGGTTCTCGTCGATGGGTCTGTCCTTCTGTTCGGGCTCTCCTACATACGGGGAAAGATCGATTTGCATCGGGAATTCGAATCTAGTATTGATCTTTTCGTTGATGAAGGTATCCATATTGAACACGATACGCTGGAGGTGGATGATGATGAAGTTAGGGCAGTGGCTGATGAAAGCAGTTTTGGACACATCTGCCTTTTCATTACAGAACTAGCAGTGGTAGTCATTAATAGTTTACCCTTGACAGACCTTCTTCAGAGAGTCAGGGAGGGTCTTGGAGTTTTTGATATCGACTTGTAAACTGTAGAAAATTTCTTCGCGGTGTTTGGCCTTCTTACACTTCGAGCAGGTGAGGGTGTTGGTGAGTTTTCCACGATAGATGCTGTCGATCACCCTCTTAAAAGGTGTGCCTTTGATGGCATCTTCAAGCTTGTCGAAGATCATCGAGACGAACTCCTGAGCATCCTGCTGCACACCGACATTTACAGGTTCGCCACTGAAACCTTTGAACGAGTAACAGAAGTCATGCGGTGCGAAGTCGAGCCTTGTTGTGCTCTGTAGGTATCCAAACATTTTTCGGAGCTGATGCAGCATGTTGTCATCGACTTGTCGTTCGGCTGAGTTGGGAGTACTCGGTATTGTGACAGTATTGGATGGCTTACCGTCGTCGATTCTGAGCAATAGATGCCGGAAAGTGGGATTGTGGAAGAATTGCTGGAGCATGGCGAGCATATAGCATATGTTGCCGATGTTCTTGAGACCGACGTAGCCGTAAGGTGAACGGCTCTGTAAATCGTTGGGATTGACAAGCTTGGACTTATCCAGTACTTTTTTGAGAGTCTGTGTCGTGAGTTTCCAGAGTTGGCAAGTTAATTCCTTTCTTTTGTCAACTACCTTGAGGATAAGTTCGTAGATGCTTTCTCGAGTCTCAGCGGCTTTGCATTTAGCATTGGCACCGAAAAGACAGCCTTCCCAGAGAGCCTAGAGTAACTTGTCGTCAATCAGGTCGTATGATGACTCGATCTTTAGAAGAAGTTGCGAACATCCACCGATTAGATACTCGTTCTCGCTCTGTATAATGGCATCGATTAGTGTCTTCGGTTCTGATCTAATCTTTGCTGGAATTCCGTGTCGATCTGTTAACACAATCAGCGTCTTGAGATAGTAGGGATTGTTGGTGCGGCTCTGAAGACTGAACAACCACTCGATGATGAGTGTTGGGCATTCCGAAGTTGGCTAGCATGCCTTGGTCAAACCAATAACAAGCTTAAAGATCTTCTGAGTCAGGGCACTGGAGGCATTCTTCAAGAGCTTTTGTAGTTGAACCATCAATTCAGGCGGTGGGATGTGATCGGCAAGGAGATGGAGCAGCAGCGAGAAGCAGTGGTCAATCTCGCAGACCACTTCGATATTACCTGTGCCCTTCGATGATAGTCTTTCCAATAGCCTAATAAGCTAGGTAAGCATGCTATCCATGTCGACATTCATCTGTAGTTCACGGCCTTCCTGCTTAGTTGGGCTGGACAGCTTTAAGTACTCCTTTTCAACATCAGCCGAGCAGCTTTTGGGTTTTGAACCAGTCTTCATAAACTCGAGGATGCCGTCTAGTTCCAGCTCACTGTTGTAGATAGCTATGGCAGTGCTGATATCTCTTCCAGAATAGTTTCCGCAGATGTATTCACTTAGCATCCTCAGTAGGAACTCCAGAATTCTCCGTTCGGTGTCCTTCAGAGTTGGTTGCTGGTTCAATTTGCAGAACAGCTCGAACAGTTGGTCGTAGCCACCGTTGTTTAGGAAGTGATCCCGCCAGGCCAATTCACTTTCATTCAGATACTTCTTTTCCGAATTGAGAAAATACTCATAGAGTTCTAAGCAATACAACAGCTTGTAAGGTGAGCTACGTTCAAGCACTGCCAGTTTCGTCTCATCGATATTTATCACCTGCTCATAGATGCTCTTTGATACTGGCAAACGTTCAAGAAGACGCCAGGCAGGTCGGGCGAGTTTCTCATTACCGTCGAGCATTTGAAAGACCACCTCGTAGAACTTTGGGTTCTGGGATAATCTCCACCTCGGCAAATCCTCCTGCTTGCTCTCTGCTTCTGTCTCCTCGAACAACCGGAAATCAGGTCGGATACCCAGCGATGTGAAGTTGCTACTCACGATCATAGGTTTATCCATCGCAGCACGTTCGAAGAAGTCAATGATGTTCTCCACCACCAGATAGTTCTTCTTCTCTGTATCGTAGTCGGAAAACAGCTTCTCAACCTTATCCTTATATTGTTTGGTGGTGTCTCCGATGCAGCCTCCTATAAATTGTCGAACATGTTCTGAATTCATCTTCCCATCAGTCGAGTATCTCAGGAATATCTTGTTTATAGCCTCGATGGCCTTGGGGTTCATCTTGCCATCAATGACCATTGGCTCCTGCCGAACTGATACTGCAACCTTCTTCGTGACTGTGATAGGTTCGTCTAGCTTTAGGTTAAGATCCTGCAGGAATTTACTGTTCGAGAAATCATCGAATTCGTCTTTCTGGGTCAGTCGCATCTCCATCCAGTGAACGTGTATCAGTTGGCTCAGAACCTTTTTGAGATCGAGAAGCGTTGTGTTTGAGGTAGTCTTAACCTTCAATTTTCTCGAAAGGTCAGAAGTATAGACGACATCGTTTAATATGTCCAGAGTTAAGGGCTACCCTTTGCGCATCTTGGCAAGTGACTGCAGACTAGCATCACCCTCTCTTTCTGACTCCTCGATGATGCATTAGAGCATCGATATGCTCCTAGTTACCTTCTGGAAGTCCCCTTATTCGTAGAACTTGAATAACCTTTCAGAAGCAGTCTCAAGGTACCTCATACGGTGAGTGGTGGAGATGTCTTGGCTACAATACAGTGTTCGGAAAAAACTAAAGATGCTTTGGAAGGCATCCTCGTTCACTCCATAGACCATCTCCACAAGCCTATCGTAGAAGTCGAGTTCGGGTAATGGCACCTTGATTTTGAATGTTGTAGTTTCACGGTGGTTGCGAATCACACTGTTGATATTCATCTTAGCGTTGGCTCGGTTGATGACGAGGAACAAATACTTCACGATGTTCAAAGCCTTCTGGGTAAGGGTACTCTGCCGGGTGGGTTTGGTGAGCTCCTCGAAGAAGTCTGTGTAGAGGGTGAGATTGTCAGTGGGTGCAGCCAACTCTTCCTCCTTGCAGACTACCTTCGTCCATTCATAAAAAATTTCCTTTTCCTCTTCGTATTCTCCCTGCTCAACCATTAGTTTCCAGAGTTCGACAAAGCACTCAATACTGATTTTAACTCTCGTTTGCGAGAGGGATGCCGTCCACGATAGGAAATCCAACAGCTTGCGAACTGTCTGCAACGACCCGTTGGCCTGCTTGATATCCTTGACTCGATCCAGTACTACTCGATCAAGATTATTCTGTTGCAGGAGCTATAGCAAGTCATAACGACTGTATTCAGCATCGATGGTGGTTCGAAGTACCCGCAAAACGATGTCAGGGTTGCCTTGCGCATCCTTCAACTTCCCAAGGAATCTCTTCACAGTATCTTTTCGGTCCTTGCTGCCAACGATATCAATGTACTTCTTCAAACAGGTTTCCACAATCTGGTCTGATTCTTTTCCGTTCATAAATATCCTTTCGAAGAACGGCAGCACTTTCTACAGTGGGAAGTAGTTCGACTCTTTCTCCAAGTCGTACAGCAGGTTGATGTCTTCGCAGCTGACGCTAGCACCTTCAGTCTCCAGTATCTGGTCGATGATGAAGTTGATCTGCTCCTTCTTCATATGTCTTGACACCTCCTGGAAGATTTTGTAGTAAGCGAGTTTGCTGTCATGGTCGCATCTCTGAGCGGTTTGGAACATCAGTGCTAAATGCTCGTTGGATAGTGCATCCTCCAGAACAAGGAACCTGAAGTACTCTCCGGAACGTTTGAGGAGCTCGTAATGAGTGTTGATAATGTAAACCTTCTCGAAGATGCTGTTGTTGTTCAGCCACTCCACCAGCTTGGGGATCCTGCTGGAGAGATACACCCGGTAGGTACGCACCACGTCTTTGAGTTCATTGACCCCCTGTATTCTTCGCTTGAGGGTATCGCTGTTGATGCACAAAAGGGTGAGACCAAGTTTCTCAGTGTTCTCGTAGTCTTTGGTCTCTTCGGTGGATTGGACTAAATAAGCTGCAAATTACCTCTCTTGAGGAGTGCCTTCATTCCTTTAAAAACTGCATCGCATTTTTCCCGACTAAACTTCTTATTGTTGGCTTCTGAATCGTCCACTAAGTGGTTATGCACAATTGGTTTGAGCCGCTCGATGATTTCCCTTAGGTAATTTCGATGGAGGTTGGCAGCTATGTTCCCCAACGAACTCACCACTGGAACCAAGACGTCCCAGTTATTTTCCTTACTGAGCCGTTCGAGTAATTTTGAATATCCCTCATCTTTCATGAACTTTCTCGTTGCCTTGAACAATAGTTCCGACAGGTACTTTGAACGTGGAATGTAGTTTAGCCTCTCACCGTTGATTTCTTCGAATTCCAGATCGTTGAAGTCATTTACAGCATCGATGCTGCGACTGTAGGCGTAATCGCCTGGTCTGGCGATTGTCGCTGGCCGTTGAATTCGTGGACTCGTCACGTCAATGTTCTCCAAATCAAATGTTTCAGGGTTGCCGTTGTACCTTCCTTTTGAGTCGTATTTTTCTCCGTCTTCACAGTAAACTCGAAGGCCAACCCGAACTAACTTGCCCCCATTCGAACCTTCCTTAATCTTGGTGATGGTGCTCACGTACCAATTTCCTTCGTGCTCGCAGCAGTCAACTAGATCGCCGACCTTCAGCCCCAATCTCCACTCGAAATCGGTGGAACGTGTGCCAATCGGTGCTAGTTCAATACTGTCCTCCTCGACCAATTTCTACTGTCCTCGAATGTCGTTAAGGTACTGCAGTTCGAGGGTACCGCCTCCCCTTTTGATGAGCTCGGCTCTTGACCAACATGCTTTCTTGATGTTGAGATCGTACTTGAGTAAATCCACGTGATCTCCGGGTGTAAGCTTCTCCAAGAACTCGTGGTTGAGCGGTTGGGATTGGTAGTATTGCCAGGGCTGCATAACATGGGAAGTGTACATAATTCCGAACGGGCAGCTGGTTATTTGTGCGAAAGTATGTTGCATCGGGGTCGAGCACGACCGATATGAGTTACGCGAACTTAGGCATCGTCCAAATGAAGTCAAGTTGCGCTCCGTACACTTCTAGCGATAAGGAGAGGATGCTGTTGGAAAGCGTCAGCACCTGCTCGCTACGGAAGTAGCGAGCTTATTAGCTTCTGGCAGATCGATGGAATGACACTGCATAGGAAGAACTATTGGGTGTCTTGATTAGCAAGGGTTTCCTGGATGGGCTGATTGACCAGCCTAGCAAGCAGGAGATCGCGGATTTACTTAAGCGTTGGTATGGTCTCCTCTTCGAGGGCGAAGCTACTCATGAGAGTTGAGCTGACCTTCCGGTTCCAAGCCTCGCGATTGAGACCTTTGGATTCGATCGGATATGCAACCATGTCATCCATTTGCGCTTAAAGAATAATAGTTACCCCGGCAGTACAACTGCTGTGGTAACTCCATGGTCTTTTTTTCCAAGTAACACCTGAAGGCTACGAAGATAATCAGCAGAGCTAAACGTTAGTATCTGTAAGGTCGAGGGGAGAAGACCAAACCTCTGAAGTATTCGCTTTGGCCTATAATTTATACAATGAATACTCGGCTGTGCATATTTAAGCTCAGCTCAGCAGAAGAGGAGAACCCAAGGCCAGGTGAACCAACAAGTTAGACCAGGAAGTGGGCATAAAATCGAAGAGTATAGTTGCCTTAGGCCTGGGCTCGAACCAAACCTGTCAAACAAGAGCAAGAGTAGATCGGTTACAGTCGCAAGACAACACCGCGCTACTGCGATCAATGAAAGAGAGTACTGCTCGTCAAGTGTTGCTGAGAAGAAGGTTTCATGGCACCGCTGACACTTTGTATATATATTTTCCCTAATCTTCGTTGTCTGTGCATAGCCATCAAAAGTATTTGGGTAGAAGGACGTTCTGGCGACAAAGCAGCACCGAGAGAAACAGTGGTTGTAGCGATAAGCACGCAAGATATAGCGAAAGTATGCAGTAATCATGAGATAGGCTGATCGGCTCGGCTGCGGTATAGCCCACCTCGTTGATGTGATTCGTCGACAACCCAACCACCTTCGACAGTGGTGAACTCCTCGTCGAAATACTCATTGTCGTCGTAGAACACGGCATCTTCTCGACTGAAGCAATTGATGAGACCACAAACCAGCAGTCCACAGAAGAGGGCAAGTATGGTTGTCACACCAATGTGTGCTATCTACGGTTAGGAACATGGTAACCTGATAACTGCTGTCGGTTGGAATGGTGTTTTGACCACTTTGTCTGCTGAAGTACAACGTTCGCTCGGAGGCAGTGCCAAGGTAACTCGCGAGTACCACGCTGGAGGCTACTCCTCCGAAGAATCCATTGACGACGAACATTGCGAAGATCTCATGGGTCATCACAAACCACTTGGCATTGATACGCTGGAATGTGAAGTGGATGAGCAAGTAGCTGATGATACCTGAGCAAGCACCCAAGGTTAGGGCTATCACAGGGTTCTCCGAGATGGAACTGCTAGAACCTACGATGACACCGCCAGAAATGGTGGCCATGATGCATTAGTAGATGCCCAGGCGGTAGTGGATCCAGGACGCCATCATGTACGTTGTAAGTACACTTGCAGAGAGGGCGAAGATTGTATTCATTGGCACAAGGTCCATTTCAGTTTGGTGGGTTGGGTTTGAATGTCCGATGAACATAAACCCTGCCCAGAGGAAGGCTGTGCCGATTAGGGCGAGTAGAGGATTATCGTTTTATGGGGTTGATCGGTATTTTTGTTTGAGGTCGGTTAGCTTTCTGCGGATGCCGTATGCGATCGTGAGTGCAAACACTCCAGCCCACAGAAAGATGTCCATAGAACCGCCTTCGTCCAGTGGAGATGCAGAGCGAGGTCTAGCTACCACAATGTTAATCACTAGACAGAAACTGAAGCTGAGCACACCACCAGCCAGCAGCACAAGAACCTGCACAATGCTTAACCGCGCAATAAGACCACACAACACAACCTCCAGTGCTACCGCACATTTGATTGAACCGTTGCTGGTTGTCGTTGGATCCAACTTGATGGATTGACCATTGAAGCTTGTGAGAAATACAGATGCCCAGAATGAATTGAGAAGAGGGAAGAACTGGTAACTGAGGCTGGCTGCCATCAATGAGAATGTGAGACCCGACCAAGAACATTCTTTGAGGTACACTAGCACTAACCCGAAACCTACATGAGAGCAGCAGTACCCACGAGCATGAACACTCCGTACAGCATGTTCTCAACATTAAGAGTGTACATCAGAGATCGTCCCGGTAAGGTTGTGGTTTGATGCGTCGAATCGTTCATGTAGAACTCTCCTGGGAAACCATACACCAACAGCACCACCAATTGCAGCATGCAGGCGCCGATGATGAATGCCTTTCTATTCCGAATCGGCACCTTTTCCTTGTTCATTGCAGCTAAACCAAATATTATGCTGCACCAGCGTTATTCAAATCACCCAACTGGTCGACCCTTCCCACCGAACACATTCGACTTCTCTCTGTGTGTCTGGTCCCCCACTCGCATTACAATTCTTACTATATTCAAGTTAGACTTATGAACTAACAGGTTCGCAAGATCCTCCGCTCGTCGTTCTGCAGTAAGGATAAATGGGTGGAGGACAAAAATGTTAACAACTGCTTCAAGTGTGACAAGAAGTTCAACCCTCTCTTCCGTCGCAAGCACCATTGTAGAGTCTGTGGCAACATCTTCTGTAATCTGTGTTCGTAGTTCCAACTAAACGGTACAGATCTTGGCGAAGACGAGAAGGATCTTCGGGTTTGTGAGGGCTGCTACAAGCGCTGTTGGAAGTACATTATGGAGAACGACCCACTGTATTACATCAGCAAAAGAGGCAATTAGAGCAATAAAGGGTCGTTAGTCGTTCCCGATGAGTCAACACAAGCAAGCATGCCGATCGGTCCTCCCAATCTCATGAAAAGGTTCAGTAAGAGCGAAGACGAAAAGTTGAAGTAGATCAAAGCGCTGATCAGTGATTTCCTCACGGAATAGCATCAACCCATGACCAAGTTAGTAAAGGCATCGGATAACAAGCTGAGCATGCTCGTACAGATGGTGTTAAAGAACAACCGCATTCCATTCAGCTATTACGACTTTTTGTATGACCTGGCCAGACGCATCGTTCGGGATGTACATCTCAATGCTATGATCACCCACAACATGGACATCTGCAAGCATATCAAGGTGAAGCTGGAGAAGTCGGATGAACCACCAGGCTGCAACTACATTATCGGCACTACGCTCAAGAAGGGCATTAGTTCGAAGAAGATGTCGAGTAGCTATGCCAACTGTAATGTGCTATTGGTGTACGGCAATATCGAAGCCAAGGATGTGGTGGGAAAGGGGGATACGACCGTTGCCTTCGAAGAGATGATAGAAAACCGAAAGAAGTCTATGACGAAGGTGCTGAATAAGCTGAAGGAGCTGTAGGTAGACATGATATTCCTAGAGGGTAGCATCGACAAGGAGGCACAGGATCTCTTCTTCAACGGTGGTGTTACAGTAATCACCAAGGTCAAGGTTGAATGCATCACTAGATTGAAGATTTCATTGGATATTCAGAAGGTAGTCGACAATATCGGACAACTGGATGAGTATGTCAAGGCTACAGTCGTTGGTAGATCGCGACTGATCTACTTTACGCAGGTGTGCGGGTTTGACGGTGATAAGGACATGCTTGTAGTCGAGGGGCAGAAGGTGCAGAACGGGCTCACATTAATCATTTCAGGTCCAGATCAAGCTATCCTGCGCACCATTAAGGAAGAACTAAAAACAATTCTTCGAGTCGGCAGACACATCTACCTGAAGAACTACAAGGTACTGCTCGATCAACAACTCATCCAATCCATGAAACCATAGCTAAGGAACACTCTCATTGCCAACGAAGCCCCAAACATATTCTTTTCGCAACGTGTGGAGAAAGAAGCCTCCACGGTACACACCTATCTCCGAAACAAACACCTTGATTACAAGAGGATTGTCTATGTGGAGAGTGATTTCTCCTCGGCATCCTTCCCGGAGATCACGCGGACTATGATTGATGAGTACAACAAGGCAAGGCTCAGAGGATTTCGTAGGAAATGGCCATTTTTCACAGAAATCTGTGGTAACAACTATAGGGATGAGTCTCGTAGATACTACTCAGAGGACGACTGGCCCATTGGCGAATACATCCTCAAGAAAGTGGTAAATCTGAACAAAAAATGTGAGGTGTGTCGGAGACCCTGTTACCTTCATACTGAAGTATACTATGGCCGCAACCTCTACGTACGTATCGAGGCCGAAACTCGAATCATTGAGGATGAGCCTACTGACGAGACCGAGGAAGCAGACATTGAATTTGTGTTTTAGACACTTGCAAAGACCAAAAACAAAAGCAAACTAGAGTGTTACATTGAGTGCTAGGAGTGTCATTAATAACTGACAAACCGCTTTGTCGTGACTCAATAGCACCTCGAGCTGAGCCTGTTGAGCTTTCTAGCTAACATCCTGGCAGCTACCAACTACTCACGACGGGAAAGTAGAGAGGAACCGCCTATGCACAGCTGCCAGCACTTCAAAAAGTGCAGAGTCTTCCAATTTGGAAATAGCTTTTTGAGAATCTATGTTGACTTTCTTGTGCTGTTCCGGTCCTACAAGGTGCCAGTGGCCGACCGTGAGAACTACATCCACTCCAAAGACACCAAAGCAGTGTTTGAAGCATGCCTGCTGCACAACAGCAACGTCTAGAAGATAGTCTGCTTCCTGCACGACGAAATTAAGAAAGTTACTGAGGCGGCCAAGAATCCAAATTTCGAGATCATGATTAAGAACCCCAAACAGTCATTTCTAAAGGCAAGAAATTCATTTGTCGGAGGAAAGGATGCACTGCTCACACAAAATCAGTGTGTGGAGTTGTTTGTGCCTGAGTTGTTAGAGCAAATCTCACGGATCAATCAGGTCAGCCAGCTTTTGCTGAATGCCAAACGAGCTAAGAATTCGATGGAGGTGCAACGGTGTGCATACAACTGCATTTATCTGTTACGTAAGATGCTGAGGATCATCTGGGAAGTACGCAAGGCCATTCAGAAGCACGAACTTGGACAAAAATTTCAACACCGGCAGGAAGAGGATGATAGCATTATGCTGGAAGACATGGACATCAATGCGATGATTGACGATTCCCAGAGCGATATCAAATCGGTGTCTGGGACCAGCGAACATAATGGCTGCAAGGACGATCGCATGTCGGAGTACAATCGGACTGAAGCTGACTTCGAATAGGAGAACTGGATATCAATGCACGCCAATTTCGTGAACCAATCGGAATAGCCTGTAAACAGGAAGTTAAGAAAAACCGAGAGCAATCTCCTCACAAGAAAGCAGCTGAAACCCACTGAGGAGGCAATCCAAGCCATTTTCAAATCCGTAATGTCAGGATTCAGAGCCTAATCGGCGTACGTTGACTATGTAAGCTGCAATCCTTTCGAGTCACAGTCACTCATCGCTTCAGCACTGAACAGCATGCACCACAAAGAGGCTTTGGACGGAACAGTCGTTGACAGTTTAAGGATCAAGATGGTCTGCAATGACTTGGAGTTGCTGAGCGACCAAGAGGAAATTAAAAAGATCAATAACTTCTTGGACACTCAAGAAAAGATGCTCAAGCTACCAAAGGACAAACGACCGAACCATCCAAACATAGAAGTCAACATCCTCTACCCCAAGCTCTTCGAGAAGCTACGGCAGTCCTGTGAAATCGATATCAGTCTGTACATTCCGACCATTGCTGGAGCAGAGCCTTGGGTTACCATGGGTGGCAAATCAGGGAGCCTGTTTATGCGGTCGCATAACGATTTGGTTGTGGTCAAGCGTATACACGAAAGGTAGTTCCTTGCGCTCAAAAAACTCATGCCGCAATACTTCACTCATATTTAAGAAGGGAGTCTGCTGACCCCAATCCTCGGCGCCTACGAAGTTATCAAGGGGAACAGACTGGAGTGCTTTATAGTCATGGAGAACCTCTTCTTCGGAATGAACCACTGGCATATCTATGACTTTAAGGGTTCCAAAAACCGCCGTTTCTCCAAACCACCCGTTGTGCCTCTCGATCTAAACTATCTACTCGATAGGAATTCGTAGCCTATCTTTACCTCCAAGAACCTGCTTAAGCACCTTCCGCGGACACTGAACTTCCTGGTGGAGCACAACATTATCGACTATTCGCTAATTCTTGTGCTCAATGTCAAAGAGCCAGGACAGTAGCTGCTGGATGGCAGCTAGATACGAATCGGAGTAATCGACTACTTGCGGTAGTTTGGCCTGGGAGAGAAGGTCGAGAAGGTGATTAAAGGAGCTGGTTGCACAGTGATCGAACCGGGTTCCTATAGGGAGCGGATGCTAGCTTCGGTGAGCCGCTACTTCTCACCGATTCCCAATTGATGTGTTGCCTGGGATATTCACTTGGATATTAATTAAGCTTGAGGATACCAACAAACATGGAGGAACACCAGGAATAGACTCTGCAAACCCCAGGCGTCATCGATAAGTACAAAGACGCTGGAAAGATCGCTAACTGTAAGCAGTGGGTCATTCAGACGTGTTGAGTCAGGTGCTTGCTCACCTCAAGGTGGGAGTTAAGGTTGTTGACGCCTGCGTGCTTGCCGACAGGCTCATTGAAAGCGAGTGCGCCAAGATCCACAACAAGAAGCCAGTGCACAAGGGTATCGCCTTCCCCACCTGCTTCTCCGTCAACGAGATCTGCGGACACTACTCTCCTCTGAAAGAGGATAGCGTCGCTATCAAGGAAGGTGACCTCGTCAAGATCGACCTGGGTGTGCACATCGACGGTTATATCGCACTCGTCGCTCACACCGTCGTTGTGCAGTCGGATGTCAATGCTCCCATTGCCGGTCGACAAGCCGATGTTATTCTGGCTGCTTACCAATCTGTCCAAGCCGCTCTGCGACAGCTCAAGCCCGGAAACATCAACAACTCCGTTACCAAGACTATCGAGAAGGTCGCTGAAGCCTACAAAGTGAATCCCCTCGAAGGTGTGCTTTCCCACGAACTGAAAAAGCATTTGATCGACGGAAACCACTGCATCATCAACAAGGAAACCTTCGATCAGAAGGTCGATGATCACGAATTCCAGGTCAACGAGGTCTACGCATTGGATGTTATCGTTTCCACTGGAGAGGGAAAGCCTAAAGATGTAATCCACAAAATAATTTCAGAGCGATCTCAGGTGCACTGTATACAAGCGTGCCCTCGAAAGGAACTACGCATTAAAGACCAACCACGGTAGAGCCTTCTTTGCTGAGGTTCAGAACAGGTTCCCATCTCTCGGTTTCAGTCTTAACTCATTCGACAATGAAGTTACTGCTAAGCTCGGAGTTGCTGAGAGTCTCAAGCACGATTTGCTTAACGCCTACCCAGTATTCACTGAGAAGAAGGGCGAACTGGTTGCTCAGTTCAAGATCACTGTGATGTTGCTTCAGGGTGGGACCATTACCATCACTGGCCTCCCCATTGACACCACCAAATTCAAGACTGAAAATAGCATCAAGGACGAAGGCGTTCTCCAACTGCTTAGCGTACAATACTGTTGTAACTTAGACCTCAATGGACCGCGCCGACCAGAAAAAGTAGAAGAAGAAGAAAGCTGAACAGGCTAAGGAGCCAGTCGAGGAGAAGAAACCAGAGGAAAAGAAACCTGAGGAAAAGCCTTGAGTTAAATGACCTTGACCACATATTCAGAATTGTATATACGTACCTTGGAGGAATGGAACAACGGAAGCTAACGGCACTGGTGTTCGGTGGAACTGGCGCTGTGGGGCGGGTACATGCCCATAACTACCATAGGAACTCATCGCTGCGTTAGTGACAAACAGCAACTGGAACAGAATTATCTGTGTCGTCAGAAAAACTTTTCCAGAATGGGTGCCGTTGAAGCAGCTCGAAATCATCAAGACAGATAACCTTGATGAGCTTCAACAGACTGATAAGTGGCAATTCAAGGGTGTGGATGTCGTCTTTTGCTGTCTGGGATCTTAAACGGGGCAAGGCAAAGACATCTTCGTCAAGGTCGATAAGACGTATCCATTGTGGATAGCAGACATCGCCAAAGCAAACAGTAACCGTATAGACTAGTCTAGAGATCCGCCAGTATTCTCTAGTCTCAGCTGTTGGTAGCGACCCAAATTCTTGTTTTTTGTACCGAAGAATCAAAGGGGAAGTCGAAGAGTAGCTCAAGGCCAAAGGATTCAACGTCCTATCGATCTTCAGACCAGGATTTCTCAAAAATCGGCATGATGCCCGCTGTATTGAAAGATGGGTAGCTTGCTGCTTTCCGTGCTTCGCGGCAATCGACGTGAGAGAAGTAGCCTTAGTGCTGATTACCGACGCTGAGAAAGTCGCCTAAAACCCACTGATAAAGGGCACGTTCACTTACTAAAACTCCAATATGTTGGAGATGCTCGCATAATGATCCAACTTCTTTACCTTTGGATGGTTTTACAGGAATTCCTAGCAAAACGTTGTTGGCTAAATACTTTGGCTAATAAACTTCACTCAAGTTCCTAGTCGCCCTAAAGTGGCGAGTGTTAGCTACATCGATGTTCCCTGATAGTAATCGAGTGAGATTTGTCCGAGCAAGGGAAGTGAGAACTGGGTGCAAACACTTCACTGCCCGTCCTCACGATAATAGTGCATGCCGATCTTCCAACCCGGATTCGATGGGAACCCGTTCAAATATGCGCCGGATTGCTGGAAGGGTGTGCTTTACACATGTGAAGTTGCCTTCGCTCAGAGTTATCGCAGTGAGCCCCGCCACTTTTCAAGATAGCACCTTCTAACATTAACATTTTATTATAAATCGCGATACAGTCCGGATTGCAGAAGCAACGTCAGCGTGACATGCCAATGACTCAACCAACTCAAAATACAATGATGGATGGTCCTAGCACCAACTGCCTTTGAAGCAGACAAAACGAACCTAGTAGCCCTGACTTTTGGACCGATGGCGGAGTATGATTGGTAAGCATGTTGTTGATGCCTGTCCAACTGCTACCCTTCAACGGCGTGAATACTCACGGCAGTGGGTCGTAGGGTCGGGTATTCTCCGAACGCTGCTGCCCTCCTACGGCTTCCTGCCCAGTCATGATCATTTTCATGATTCAGAAATGCGGCAGGTACCACTGTAAATTGTGGCGACCATCTCAGTTGGTTGGCAAGCAGACAGCCATCTCATCGAAGGAGTGATGAGGCTTGGACCCACCGGCGTGTGGGATCGAAGTCGCACCACTAAAATGTCAGAATTCTTGATGTCGTGTTCAGCTCTTCTCTGCTTCAAAGCTTCTAGTTTAAAAGTTCCCATGGCGCCTTGGAAGGATCGACGTGTGAGCGAGCCAACAGCCCTCTTAGAAGGTCCAAGAAGTGAACTACAGTCGACCACAAAATTTCCCCGTGACGCCATCCACCAACCGAATTTGTGCGCCGTTGCTAGGTTTAGGTTGCCCTGCCCGCCACTTTATAAATTCCGTGGAGGCCCAGCTATAATAATTATTTTATTTGGTTTGAAGAATCATTTTGGTTCCGAAAGCAAAATGGAGGATAAATAGGAAAACTACCAGGTCATTCGCTATGAACTGCAAGCCTTCAACTACGAAGCAAACTTCAACTTTCTGAACCACTACAAAGGTAAACAGCATTCTCAGAGGTGAACTGGGCGCCGGAGGGTACCAACTATCCTAACGCTTCATTTGTTGCTGCTAAGGTGCATTCACCGTTGGAAGGCATCCGTCCGTCACCAGTTCCCTACCTTTCCACCTCTTACCATAATTTAGATTCCATATTCTCGACTTGTAACAACGGCGCCAGGACCACTTCCACTGAAATTTCCCGACTAATCGATATGCCAGAAATCGAGAGCATGGAACTGCCGGTTCCCACTCTCCCCAGCCGCAGTAGAAACGAGGCCTCCTAGTCTAAGCAGCACTTCGATTTCAGTAAGAAGGCTGCCGAGACAAAGAAGAAGCAACCAAAAACGACATTTGACCTGAAGAGCAAGTAACCCAAGTAGGAACCCCACGACTCGGATAGCTAGCAGAACGATCCGAAGAAGAGCCGGTCAATCCTGCGTAATCTTAGCCTGCGTGTGAAGGATTTAGTGAACGAATCGGCACGTGTTACCTATAAGGACGTCGCCAAGAACATCGTTAACGAGAAGGTTCAAGAGATGAGTTAACGACTGTCCGCCGATTAGCTGGTACTGTTGTAGTCTATTCAGGAAAAGGAGATGAAGAATGTCAAGCGACGCGTATACGATGCGTTAAGCGTACTCATCAATTCCGGCATTTTCTACAAGAAGGAGAAGTATGTCTATCCAACAGATGAATCGCGCAAGTCTGGCAAGCGCTTCAACAAGAAATTCGAATAGTTCAAGATCGTCGAGGAGCAACTCGAGCAAAAGCAGAAGACATATCATCAGAAGGAAGAAGTACTGAAGCACCTGATGACGCGCTATGCAGCGGTCAAGTCAATAATCACTCGCAACAGAAACAATAGTGGGCTTAGCAAATCACGCCTCGCTGAGAATAAAGAGCGCGAAATATCGAAGTACTTGGCAGCAGATGTGAGAGTATCGCCTGCAATGAGCAACCGCAGCCTACCATAGTCGAAGATATCGTGGCCATTCCTCGCGCTTAAATTAGGCGGAGCGAACAATAGTGTACACCTTTGTTTTATTGCAGATGAAGTTCGTCTTGGGACATGCCAAACGTTTCATAGACGTCTCTTCCAAGTAGGAGATCGTATTGGAAGCAGATATGGATCTCATAACAAGGTTGGAGATACCTACAAAACGGGCACTTGAGGCGATCGAAGTTGAAGCTAGGGAATTCCTCAAGAAGGATTAATAACCCAAGCGGACCAAACGTGGAAGAAAGCCCAAGGCTTAAATTGCAGCACAGACAACCCTAGTTGCATTGACAGCGACCGATTGATTCTCCGTGTCTTTTTTGACAAGTCTAAAATCCAAGTCAGAATCGTTGCCGATAGAGTTCATTGTCCGGAAAGAAGATGCCGTGCTTGTAACGACCTCGCTCCTAACCTATGATTGGCGCTGGTTCAAACGGTGGGGGTGTGTACATGGTTGGTGGGACATCAGCGAAGCCACCCGTCCCATATGTTGCTTTGAAACTAGCGAGTCTCGCCATATTTCGCCTATGAATTTATTCCTCCTGCATCTTCACGTTGAGCAATGCTTACTCCTGTTGCCGACGCAACTGTTCTTCCATCCGACGATAATTTTCGCTTTGTTATTGTGACTTATTTTCGATTCTACGTAGCAGATTTTCTCTTTAGTAGACGAGGTTCGCTTCGTAGTCTCGGGTGGGAGGTTCGTGTCTCACTCTCTCTGTCACAAGCGTTCGGGTTTTGTAGAGCTGCTGGTTATAGACCTCAATGCGTTAAATGTAGTCCAACAGGTCCTTGAGCCTCATTCGAAGTTTATTGTTTGTTTCCCGTAGATGAATCAACTGTGCCTCTTCTGCCACATACCCACAGTCTCCCTCCCCTACGATACTCGTCATCCTTAACCGGTGATCTTGCTCAAGGGTTTGGATCTCCATGGATATTTTCTGTTCGATGCGTGTACGTTCGTTTTTCAGCAGCTACAATTCCTGCATCAGGCTGTTTCTAAGGTCGAGCAATTTCTCAGCGTCGATTGCTTCCTGGCTCTTCGTGTCTATTTCGTTACGATACTCTTCGACCAGCCTTATCAGTAGCTATCGCTATTCCTCGCTGCCAGCATTCTGCATCGTTGGCTCCTCCTTACAGTCACAATTGCCGACCTCAGTCCTCAGTAATTCTTGCAGCAGCTGCTGTGGTGAGACCACCCCACCGAGCTCTTCCCTAACAGCCACTGATGTCCTTGTAATTTCGTAAGACATTTAAACTAATAAACCGGTGGAGTTCGGCAATCATTCAGGTTGTCCTATGATCAACCTCCCATACCACTACAATATTGATCAGTGCCGCCAATAATCGCTTTACGGTTAATATTCGATTCCAACAGCTAATTCATGGCTGCCCAACCGACGATAAACAGCCACTACGCCGAACTCCTGATGCTTGGCATACTCGTAAGGATTATCTCATACAGCACATCTCAGCTTGGGCCTGTCTCGTTCGTTCTGACTTCAACTTCGTCTTCGTGCTGTTCAGCTACTTCATCTTTGTCAGCAACCGGGAAGACTTCGTGGTGACAGTGGTAAGCCTTGCAACTAATTCAGGTGTTCTACATGACGCTGGTGCTGGTGGGACTCGACCTTCTGTTCTTCGTGTTCGTGCCAAAGACATGGATGTCCGATGAAGAGAACAATACCATCTGGAACGGCATGAAAGGACTCCGCGCCTTCGCGATCTTCCTCTCCGTGCTGGAGCTGGCTCTGAAGGTAAATGGCCGGTTGACGCAGGGACCTTTGGTGTACTTCCTCTGGAAGTTTAGGCAGCAAGTCAAGAACGGCCCCTCCTCGAATTTTTTGTCGCACAGCGGACTGTGATATCCCCACTTTATCTTCTGGTTGTCAAAGCGGACTGAAGTCATCGGGGTTCGTATGTTGCTGCTCCTCACTTAACTTGGAAATTTAATTTCTGATCAACCTTCCTTTTAACATCCGAGAGATTGTTTTTAAAATAAGAAAAGAATCGTTGATGGCCTTCAACACTAATACCAGGAAGCTGACAGGATTGGTCCGAGCCAATTGATGATGGCACCCAACATGAACAACCATCAGACTCTCTGAAAAGCAAGTTCAACCAAGCTTCATCTCGATGTGGCCAATACATGCTGCAACCAACGATCAAACCGGTGATATAGTAGTTACGGAGCTTGAAGGAGGACATCTGCTGTCGGAAAGAAAAGCACAAACCTTGGCGAAGGAAATAAACATTCAAATCGATTGACTGTGGAATGACGGACTAATGACATATTCCATCGTATGTGCAGCTGAACCTGTTAAATCCGAGAAGTTAATTCGAACGGTCTATCCTGATTGGTCGACCTCAACTTTCACTATTCTCTCTTCTTACCGAGTTGAATTCGATCAGAAATGCATTTGGGGACTGCCAATTGCTATAATATTAAATACCACTAATACAGTATGAAAATAGCTCAGTTGCTGACGTGGCTGCTAACTGCTGCTGTAGTCTGCAGTGCATCCACCCCAGCCATCTGGTCCAGCAGCCCTCTCTTCAAAACAGGTACCAATCAGCTTATTCAGGCGTTGTTAGCTTGGTTAGTTCTTCAACAGTCAAGTCAGGCTCTTACTCTATCAGTTTTCCATCCCCTTTCGGCGGTGGCACTCCCAGTTTTGTCATCGGGGCTTCCAAAATGCAAGCCCCGGCTTGCGATATAGTAGAATGGTACATGAGCAAAACGGCTTTAAACAGTGCAGGATTTTCTGTCTCATATAGTGTT
>ERZ724508.645-NODE-645-length-23598-cov-6.595336_pt1 | contig 23598 bp, 17 predicted proteins | sample MGYA00376041_ERZ724508 | MGnify/ENA primary metagenome ERZ724508 (study PRJEB28724, sample SAMN07190887) | wastewater metagenome | isolation source: effluent of sewage treatment plant in Hong Hong | place: USA: Christiansburg, Virginia | collected 2016-03-01 ...
TTCCATTGAAAATGAATATTTAAAAAACCTAATTAAAGACATCAGCCAACTGTCAGATTTGATCTCTTCTTTATTACTACTTTCAAAAATTGACAGCATCAATAAAGTAGAAAATGAAATATGCAGAATTGACGAATTAATATTCCAATCTGCAGAAAATGTTCGAATTACCTTCCCTACTATACGTCTACAATTAGATATAAAAGATTCAGATACTGATAACCATACTTTTGAAATTAAAGGAAATAAAACGTTGCTTGAAATAGCCTTTACAAATCTAATTAAGAATGCGTACCAATATTCAGATAATAAGATTGTGCAAATATCAATCTATTTTAACGATTCCCATTTGCTGGTAGATTTTAATAATACAGGATCAACCATCGCTGAGAATGAAACTGCTACACTATTCGATCCATTTATGAGAGGTGAAAATGCAAAAGATAAAACAGGTTTTGGCTTAGGCTTACGTATTGTGCAACACATTATCAATCAACATAAAGCAGAAATACATTATTTCGTTCCAGCACCTAACGTAAATACATTCAGATTGATGTTTACCCTTTAAGGTTTTTTTAAGGCAGGCATTAAGGTGTCTTAAAGGTACATTTTACATATTTGCGAGGTATTGTAAAATGGATAGATGATGAAACACCTGTTAGTATTTTTATTTTGTATTCAAGCATTATTAGGTCTTGCTCAAAAACAAGTAACCCTCAAAGAGGCCGAGGATTTACTTCAGAAAAATAATATGCTTTTGATCGCAGAACAATTTAATATTTCTGCTTCCAAAGCAGCTGTTATTCAAGCTAAAATTTGGGATCAACCATACATTTATTTTGAAGCAAATACGTTTAATCCTGAAAAAAAACAATTTTTTGATGTTGGTTCAGGCGGAGAAAAAATTGCATCTATACAACAACTTATCTATTTAGGCGGCAAAAAAAGAAACGAGATTGAATTTGCGAAATCAAATGTAGCTATAGCCGAATTGCAATTTGAACAAGTCTTACGCAATTTAAAATTGCAATTAGCAGAAACATTCTATTCGAATTTCTATGATAAGGTGAAATCAAAAACAATTGATGCACAAGTTATAAAATTAGACACCTTATTGAAAAATTACGAGACACAAGGAGTCAAAGGAAATATACCCTTAAGAGATATCGTACGTTTACAATCATTAATTTTTGAATTAAAGAAGAGTAAAAATGATTTAGAGAGAAACATGATTGAATCTCTTCAAACAATAGCTTTAATAACAGGTGTGCAAGAGTCTTTAAGTCCTTTTGTTGATGAATCTATCTTATTTGAAAACTTTAAAAATACAAAAATAAACAAAGACAGTTTAACACAAGTAGCGCTTTCAAATAATTTGGACTACTTAACCGCGCTAAAATTTTCTGAAAGTCAGGAATTGTATTTTAAATGGCAAAAATCTTTAGCAGTACCTGATCTAAATGCAGGTATAGCTTATGATCAAAGAGGTGGAGCGTTCCAAGACCAAATAGATTTCACAGTAGGTATTCCGCTCCCATTATGGAATAAAAATAAAGGTAACATTCAACTTGCTGATGCTAAATTCAAACAAGCAAATGCATATCGTGACTATGAACGCATTGCCGTTGAAAATAAAGTTGAAGCCCTATGGAAAATTTACCTTCAACAAAAAAATCAATTCACTTCTATTAACCCTACCGTTAGTAAAAATTTAGAAGATGTATATAATGGTATGTTAACAAATTTCGAAAGACGAAATATTTCTTTATTGGAATTTACCGATTTCATGGAAAGTTACAATCAGACAAACATTTACATAAACGAAGTAAAAAAAGCATGGATCTTATCCTGTATTCAAATAAACTATATTACTAACAAAGAAATATTCTAACAATGCGTTATATAATTTACATATCCATCGTAGCCATTTCTCTTGTCTCTTGCAAGAACGAAAAGCCGGCTGCAGAAATTAAAGAAACATTTGTATTAAGTGACAAAATGTATGCTTCCACAAAAACAGAAATTGCAAAAATGGTACCATTGCAAAATGAATTGAGTTTCTATGGAAAAATAACAGCAGACAACAATAAAATGATTGAAATTTTCCCTATAGTTGGAGGTAATGTTTCAAAAGTATATGTTGAATTGGGAGACTATGTTAAAAAAGGTCAACTACTAGCAAGTATACGCAGTACGGAAGTTGCTAGTTTCGAAAAAGAATTAGAGGACGCCAAAACAGATGTTGTTTTAGCAAAAAACAATGTTAAGGTTGCTCAAGAATTATACGATGGAAAACTATCTACCGAACGAGAAGTAATTGAAGCTAAAAGTATTCTTGAAAAGGCCCAATCACAATTACACAGAATAAATGAAACTTATAAAATCTACAACATTCGTGGTGGTTCTACTTTTGATATTCACGCCCCAATCAACGGATTTATTATTCAAAAGAAAATCAATCAAGATATGATTTTACGAAATGATTTAAGTGACAATATTTTTGACATCGCTGAAATTGATCAGGTATGGGCATTAGCAAATGTGAATGAGAGTGACATTAATTTAGTAAAATTAGGTATCAATGCAGAGGTTAGCACATCAAGCTATGGAGACAAGAAATTCAATGGCAAAGTGGATAAAATATTCAACATCATTGATCCTGAAACTAAAGCAATGAAGGTCTTGATCAAGTTAGATAATCAAGACTATTTATTAAAGCCCGAAATGCGCGCAACGGTTAAGTTATACTATACAGAAAAAGACTCTATGATTGCAGTACCTTCGCAGGCTGTAATCTTCGATAAGAGCAAAAGTTTTGTATTGATATTTAAAGACAGAAACAACATTGAAACGAGACAGGTTGAGTTCTACCGTCAAATTGGAGCAAAGACTTATATTTCAGCAGGTATAAATGCTGGAGAAAAAGTAATTACAGACAATCAATTATTAATCTATGATGCTTTAAATGATTAATCTATGAATACGTTTATAAAGAGTGTCATTTCATTTTCATTAAAACATAAATCCTTCACATTTTTTTGGGTAGGTATATTGGTCATATCTGGCTTCATTGCATTTAAGAATATGCCCATTGAAGCATTTCCAGATGTAACCAATACTCAGATAATCATTGTCACTGAATGGAATGGTAAAAGTGCGGAAGAAATTGAGCGTTTTGTTACTACGCCGATTGAAATCGCAATGAATCCTGTACAGAAAAAGACAAGTGTAAGAAGCATAACAATGTTTGGTTTATCTGTCATAAAAATAATTTTCGATGATAATGTTGAAGATTTTTTTGCACGCCAACAAGTAACCAACCAATTACGAAATATATCCTTACCCGAAGGTGTTTCGCCCGATGTACAACCTCCTTATGGACCAACAGGAGAAGTATTTAGATACACCTTACAAAGTAGCAAACGTGATTCAAGAGACCTTTTAACGATACAAAATTGGGTTATTGATAGACAAATTAGATCGGTACCTGGCGTAGCTGATTTGGTTGCATTTGGTGGACAAGAAAAAACCTATGCAGTTAATGTAGACCCGAGCCGTTTATCAAAATATGACATAACACCGCTGCAAGTATATGAAGCAGTTAGTCAAAGCAATATTAATGTTGGCGGAGATGTAATTGAAAAAAATGGACAAGCATATGTTGTAAGAGGAGTTGGCTTACTTGGAAGTATAAAAGACATTGAGAATATTATTATTGATGAGATTGGAGATAATCCAATCTTAGTAAAAAATGTTGCAGACATCACAGAAAGCTCTATGCCACGTGTTGGACAGGTTGGCTTGAATGATAATGACGATGTTGTTGAAGGGATTATCGTAATGCGTAAGGGTGAAAATCCGAAAGAAGTATTAGAACGAATAAAAGAAAAAATTGCAGACTTAAATGATCGAGTATTACCTTCAGATGTAAAGATGGTCACGTTTTATGATCGTGATAATTTAATGAATTTAACAACAAATACTGTTATGCATAATATGCTTGAGGGTATATTGTTTGTAACTGTAATTGTTTTTTTATTTATGGCAGACTGGAGAACAACACTCACAGTTTCCATCATCATCCCCCTTTCCCTTTTATTTGCATTCTTATGTTTAAAATTAATGGGAATGAGTGCCAATCTTCTTTCTCTTGGTGCTGTTGACTTCGGGATTATAATAGATGGTGCCGTTGTAATGGTTGAAGGTATATTCGTTGCATTAGATCATATTGCACACAAAAGAGGCATGCAATCTTACAATCGATTGGCATTAGGCGGAATTATTAAAAAAACAGGAACACATTTAGGGAAAGCAATATTCTTCTCGAAGTTAATTATCATTACTGCCCTACTTCCAATTTTTGCATTTCAAAAGGTTGAAGGTAAAATGTTTTCGCCTCTTGCTTACACATTAGGTTTCGCATTACTTGGTGCGCTACTATTTACACTTACACTGGTACCCGTATTGTGTCATCTTCTATTAGACAAAAATGTACGAGAGAAAAAGAATCCATTTGTTAATTTCTGGAATAGGATTGTCGAAAAAGGTTTTACATGGACATTCAATCATAAAAAAATCACACTTATTATAACGAGTGCATTTATTGCAGTCACTTTTTTCTCTGCAAGCTTTTTAGGAACTGAATTTTTACCCCAATTAAATGAAGGAGCTTTATGGGTTGAAGCAAAATTTCCTATGAGTCAAAGCTTACCCGAGACTGTAAAAAAGACGGCTCTGCTCAGAAAAGAATTGCAAAAATTTCCAGAGGTAAATGGTGTTTTGAGCCAAGTTGGCCGAAGCAATGACGGAACAGACCCTAGCGGATTTTATTATGTTCAGATGCAAGTAAATCTAAAACATAAAGAAGATTGGAAGCGAAAACTATCCATGGACGACCTAGTGCGTGAAATGGACGATTCTCTATCAAAATACCAAGGTATTGGATACAACTATTCTCAACCCATTATTGACAATGTTGCAGAAAGCGTAGCAGGTATAAATGCTTCTAATGCAGTAAAGATTTATGGTGACGACTTGGACAAATTAGATGAACTCGCAAATAAAGTAATCAAACAAATTGAAAATATCGATGGTATCAAAGATGTAGGTATCCTAAGAAATTTAGGACAGCCTGAAGTAAGTGTTATCTTAGATCGAGAAAAAATGGCAGCTTATGGCGTACGTGTAGCCGATGCACAAGCGGTATTAGAAATGGCTTTTGGAGGTAAAACTGCGACCCAGAAATACGAAGGAGAACGAAAATTTGATATCCGAGTACGCTATCAACAAGAATATAGAAAAACAGAAGAAGATATAAGTAACTTAAAAGTTCCGACGTTACAAGGTAGTAAAATACCTTTAAAAGAAATCGCAACGATTAAAAAAAGCACCGGACCAGCTTTTATCTACAGAGACAATACCAAACGATTTATTGGTGTTAAGTTCTCCGTTCGAGATCGTGACTTGGGAAGCACAATTGCAGAAGCACAAAAGATCGTTGCTAAAAACATTGAACTTCCTCAAGGCTACACTATAGGATGGACAGGTGAATTTGAAAACCAAGTGCGAGCTACGAAAAGATTAGGAGAGATGGTTCCTATAAGTTTAATTGGCATCTTCGTTTTATTATTCATATTATTTGGCAACATAAAAGACTCCTTATTGGTCTTGGTGAATGTCCCCTTTGCAATCATAGGTGGTATTATAGCTTTATTCGTAACAGGAACAAATTTTGGTATTTCGGGAGGCGTAGGATTTATTGCATTATTCGGTATCTGTATACAAAATGGCGTAATTCTCATTTCCGAATTCCATTCCAATATCGCCTTAAAATTACCCTTAAACCTTGCCATACTAGAAGCGGTAAAAGTACGAACACGCCCAGTTGTTATGACAGCGTTAATGGCATCGATAGGGTTACTACCGGCGGCTTTGAGCACGGGTATAGGATCTGAATCTCAAAAACCATTAGCTATTGTAATTATTGGAGGATTGATAACAGCTACGATACTAACCTTACTAGTATTCCCTATTATCTTTTGGATCTTCAACAAAAAGAAAACGGAGGTAACTACTTAATACGAATCAAGAGAAATATTTACCCACCTACTTGAAAGATATAAAATTGCAATGATAAAATTCATAGTTCTAAAAAATCTGCTTCACTATATAACATTGAAGGTCTTAGGGGTTTTAACTTTATTCGTTCTATCTCCTATCTTATTTATAATTTTTTTATTAGGAATCATATCTACATATATTCGTGCTGAAGAAACAGATGAACTGGTGTAAGGATACTATCGAAGAATACAATACTTAATAAAGTATCATAATAATCTGCGATGATACGTTTTAAAAAATCATTTGAAATTCGTTTCAAATGATTTTTTTGTTTATGTAGAAGTCATAAAAGTATGTTGAAACGAGAACATATTGAATTTATTAAATAAAAATAAATATCCCCTCCCCCACATATTAATTTGGCTTTGAAGTATTATAAACATATAATATAAAGTACGTATGTAGCTAAACAAATGTGTCCTCATCGCGCATAGAGCGCATGAATGAATAAATAAAAACATAGAAGAAGAATATAGTACTTCCCACATTATAGAATAAAATCCACTAAAAATAATATTGAATACCTATTTTAAATATACGTATTCAATATTATTTCCTCTTTTTATTTCTTTTTATTTTCTTATTTTTCGTTTTAGTATCATCTAAACCTGAATTATTATTCTTCTTATTTTTACTCTGAAATAACTTTTGAAAAAATGTATCATCCTTATACATTTCGCAATCAACAGTATTTTCAAACGAAAATTCTTTACGAACTAAATAACTAACATCTTTATCAGTTGAAATCTTCTTATAAAGTCCAGCCCAAATAGGCATTGCAGTAGCGGATCCACGACCTTGATTCATTCCACTAAAATGAATTGCTGGATTATCCGCACCTACCCAAACACCAGCCAACATTCCGGCTGTATACCCCATAAACCAGCCATCCACATGGTTTTGTGTCGTACCTGTTTTACCAGCAATAGCACCTTTTAATCCATATACATCTCTGAGTTCGTGTGCGGTGCCTTTATTCACAACATTTAAGAGCATATTTGTTAAGGTATGTGCTTCTTCAGCAGTTAAAACCTGTGCAAATACTGGTTTGTTTGAATATAGTTCATTGCCTCGATCATCAACAATCGTTGTTAAAAATTGCAAATTCGATTTTTTACCATCGTTTGCAAACGCAGTATAGGCCCCCGTTAACTCCCATAAATTTAGTTCTGCTGTACCAAGTGCAATAGATGGCTTCGCAGGCAAATCACTTTCAATTCCTAATGATCTCGCAAATTTGATTACGTTTGAAATACCTGCTTGCATGCACAAGGCTACACTAATTGTATTTACAGAGTTTGCTAATGCACCAGCCATAGAATAACGACCATTCTCGCGTTCACTAGAGTTACTAGGAGTCCAATCATCGTATTGGGTATACGTAACTTTTTGATTCGCTATAAAATCACAGGGTTCAACACCCGAACGCAAAGCTTGCGCATATACAATAGGCTTAAAAACAGAGCCAGCCTGACGTTTTGATAATACATGGTCAAATTGCACCTGCTTAAAATTAGAACCGCCTACCCATGCTAATATGCTTCCAGTATGTGGATTCACAACCAACATCCCTACCTGCAAACTACTCAATGCACGTTGCACTGAATCCATAGGTGAAATTACCAATTCTTGATTGCCATTTAATGTTGGCATATCTATCGTATCTTTTTTATTTAATTGAAGTATAATTTCTTTTTCAGACAATCCTTCCTTTAATAAGCTTTTATACCGCTGTGTTTTTTTCAACTCTTGAATAACTATCTTTTTATTCTTTATAAAAAACGCCCGCTGTTTTAGATCTGCATTTAATTGGGGCTGGATCCTTTTCAAATGAGCCGTTGCGGCATCTTCAGCAAAACGTTGTATGGTAGAATGAATGGTTGTATACACTTTCAAGCCATCTGTAAAAATATTATAAGCTGTGCCATCTTCCTTTTTAAGATTCAATAGAATTTTATCCACTTCTTTCTTAACGAACCCTCTAAAAAAAGGTGCAATTCCATCACTATTATCTAATTTCAAGTATTCTAAAACCAATGGTTTTTGAGTAGCCTCATCAAATTCTTTTTGTGATATATATGTATACTTTAATAATTGCCCTAAAACCAAATTCCTACGCTCGAGTGCATGTACTGGATTTTTCCTGGGGTTATAATACGTGGGGGATTTTAATGTCCCTGCTAATACCGCAGCCTCTTCTAATAATAGTTTGTCGGGTGTTTTACTAAAAAACCGCATCGATGCTGTTTTAATACCATAGGTATCTTCCCCAAACGAAACCGTATTTATATATAGTATTAATATTTCCTTTTTGGTATACAGGTGTTCTAATTGATTGGCAATAATAGCTTCTCTAATTTTAACCACAGGCATGGTTAGCCAACCATAGCTTTTACGACCAAATACATTCTTCGCAAGCTGTTGTGTAATTGTACTTCCCCCACCTGTATTCTGGCCAAGCAATACAGATTTAAACAACACCCTTAATAAACTTTTAGTATCTACGCCTGTATGTTTGTAAAAACGGGCATCTTCAGTAGCAATAATTGATTCGAATACAAAAGGACTCACTTCCTCATAGGAAGCATCTGAACGATTTTCAACAAAATACCGTCCCAATAAAACACTGTCTGCTGAATACACTTCAGAAGCTTGATAATTTTTAACAGACAATAATTCTTGATCTGTTGGCATTTTTCCCAACATTCCAGAGGATACGCTAAAAAATAACAGTAATGGAAAAATAGCTATAACTAAACCCATTAGAAAGAACGTCAATAAACCAACGCCTATTTTTTTCTTTAAGGATAACCCAAAATACCAGCTAAATGGCCTGATAAAAATTGTTGTAAGGATTTTTTTGATTGTATGCATGCTAGATTAAAGATGAAAGCAAGTATATAATATACAAATAAAAGTTTTCACTTTATCTAAATGTCCTTTTTTTTATGGAATCAAATTGCAAAATCTGCGAAGGACATACATCTAATAGTAAAATAGTGCTAGTATAAAATATCCATCTGTATTCTTCAAATCGATTTTAAAACCACATTACTGATTTATAAAAAAAGACAACACAACCGTTCGTGTGGGAATAAAAATGGTTTACAATTCGCTTTCAATATTAGTTTCTAGGCAATCGGATTCAATATTATTTAGTAATATAGAAGCTAAACTTTATGATATATAAGACTTACAGATTTATATATCATAACTAAGGACATTGTCCCTAGTTATAATATTATCAATAAAGACCACTGCGTTCAATTAGCAATTAGGCATTCTTAAAAAATTGAATAACTTCCCTTGCCTGATTCAAGAATTGTGCATCTTCGGATAGTTTTGCAATCTCCTGCTGTGTTTTCGTTGAAAGATCTGCATGTGCTTTCTCATTTGAACTGTTCAATTGTTCCAAATCTTCTCGCATTTTCGCCCCTTGTGTAATAACCTTTTGCAACTCAGTCGTTGTTTGAGATATCCATGAATCTCCTACTTTCCGATTAAGCATTGCGACAAGTTCATCCACGCGTTTTTGTTGCACTAATATATCGCTTCTCAATTCACTTACATCATCTCTTGGATATAAAATATTCCGTTGCATATTTTGCAGGCGTTCGATAACGTAATCGTATAGTCGGTATGATGGTCGCACAAAAGTTAATGCTGCTGCAATGATTGCTGCGAAATAACCAATTGAACTAATCTCAAAAAATGCTAATAAATACAAAGCCGCTGCCGATAGTATATGTAAGACGATAGCAATACGAAGAAATAATGTTGATTTCTTTTTTGCATAGGCTACATCTTCTTGGTCAATTGCAATTCCTTTACGTTCAGAGATTGCTGCATCGTCTAATAAATCTTTAGCAGTAAAATACATATTCCATGGCAAAGTAGTAATACCTGTAAGCCACCAAAAGGCTAAAATTCCTGTGATCCAATCAATCATGGTACCTGCAGGAATATGAAGAACAGTCAATACGACATATACAACAATCAGCATAGCGCTTATGCCAAATAAATAAGGAATAGAACTGGAAGAGTAATTGTTTGACATACGTGTTGTATTTTAAGTATAATTAAGTTAAATATTCTTTATCCTATTGAATTTGCGATTCATTTTATTTTAATCAATAAGAGACATATGAAAATATCTTGTCTCTATAAATAGTTCAACATCATTTTTTATGAACCATTAAATTAAGCTTCTCCTTAAGTTTTTTACTATAAGGCGCACCAATATAATTGGTAATAAGTGTTCCAAGAATTAAAACTACTACCAAGGCAATGAAGCGTATAAGCCAAAAATTAAGGTGTGTCGTCTCTGTCAAATAAGGAATGATATAATTTACAGATATCATTTGATGAACTAAATATAATGCAAACGATATCTCCCCCAAAAATAGGGTAACTCTGTTTACAAGGAATCCCAATTTGCCATGAACAAATAAGGTGAAGATTATAAAATATAAAAGTACCATTATAGCATATTCTTCCTGATTGACGAAACCATTTGATCGACCTCCATATTCGAATAAAGATATCTGACTTAATAAACAACATGCCAGCATAATGTAATTTTTAAAATGGTTTTTATTGGTTGTATAAATAGTATAGAAAATAGTGCCTGCAAAAAACAAAGGAATAAACTGAAAAAAAGGAACACCTTTCATTATAATAACAACCCAAACATTATCCGAATAAAACACATTCATCAAAACACAAGCCGACATAGAGAGCATTCCTATTAAGTTTAAATACTTTAAGTATTTAAAATGAAATAAAAATAACATTACAATATAAAAAATCATTTCAATAATCATCGTCCAGTAGGGTCCGTCCAAATCATCAACTCTAAAATAAAATTGAAACATGGACATGTTCGCTAAATAATGAACAAATTCTGTCATTGTTAATCTAAATATAGAAGTAAAGTTTATAAGTAAAAATGTAAATGTAACACAGGCCCAATAGGTTGGATAAAGTCTACTGACACGATTTATTACAAATTGATATGAATACTTTACATGATTTAAGCTGAGTAAAATAACGAAACCACTAATCATAAAGAAAAGATCGACGCCTGTAACACCTAGATTAAAACCAAGATTTTGTTTTTCAGTATTCATTGTAAAATGAAAGAGAACAACCAGCATTGCTGCAATACCTCTTAATGCATCTAATTCTTTAAATCTCATAATTTAAATGAAATGAAATATCTATTTGTATTTATCTGCTTTCGATTCATAATTTAACAAATAACAATCCTTACAAAAGTATCCGCCAAACAACAATATATTATATTAGAAGTAAATTATCGATACCGAAATGGCCAAAATGATTTAGTTTCGAAATTTAATTCAGCTTTAAATTTCTTCAAAAACCAATTTCTTCGCCTTCCTTAAAAATCGTACTAATAATACAATTGAAGCAAATACTAAACCGACTGTTAAGCCTACCCAAATACCGTATACTTCCCAGCCCAAAACATAGGCAAGGAAAGAACCAAATGGCAAACCAATAATCCAATATGCAGTAAATGCTACACTGGAAGGTATGAGTACATCTCCCATGCCACGAAGTGCACCCATGCTTACAACCTGTATGCCATCCGACAATTGAAAAAACACAACCATCCACAATAAGGTTGCCGTAATTTGAATCACCTCTGCATCGTGTGTATAATAGCTAGGCAATACTGTACGCAATAAGGTAAACATAATAGCCGTTGCAATCATAAAACTCGACACCAAAATAAGTGCCGTTATGCCGGCTTTTTGCAGATCAGATTTCTCTTTCCGTCCAAATTCAAATCCTACACGTACTGTTGCAGCTGCAGCAATTCCCGTAGCAATCATGTATGTAACGGATGCCAAATTTAACGCAATCTGATGTGCAGCAATTTGTATGGTACCAAACATACCAACTAAAATAGCAGACAAACTAAAAGCGCTGGATTCAAACGACATTTGCAACCCTACGGGATAACTTTTCTTAAATACCTGAATGAGCGTTTTCGAATCGAAACGAATGGATCTGTACATTTTTCTGTAGTCAACATATTCTTTTGCAAGCATGAAGTATATCGTAATAGCTACAGCCATAAAAAAACGAGATATCAATGTTGCATAGGCAATACCAAACAATCCAAGTTCAGGTAAACCCCAATACCCATAAAGTAATACAACGTTTAATACAATATTTAACAAATTACCGCCAATACTTACAATCATTGCTTGCTTGGTATGTCCCATGCCCTCGATAAACTGCTTAAATATTTGAAAAATAATAATTGGCAAAATAGATAAAGCTATGATCGAAAAGAATTTTGTGGCGTCTCTAACTATATCCACAGGTTGCCTTAAATGTGGGATTAAATACATGCAAGAATATAATAGCGCCGTTAAAAATATACCTACGATGATATTTAACAGAAGTGCATGTTTAAAAATACGCACAATCTTTTCGTTATTTTTTTCTCCGTGCGCTTGTGAAATCAATGGTGTAAAGCCATAACTAAAGCCAATGTATAGCATAAAAATTGGAAAGAACATACTCAAAGCCACCGTTGCTGCAGCCAGAGCTTCCTTGTTAATTTGCCCTGCCATTAAGGTATCAGCTACCCCAACAGAAATATGGGCTAGCTGACTCAAAGCAACAGGAACAGCTAAAACCAACGTTTCTTTTATGTGTTTTTTATATCGCACGAAAATTATTACGCTCTAAAAATTAATCTTTCAATAAGTCGTTCATAAACAACAACGAAAGCGAGACGCCTGTAAAAGCAACGGAAAGCAATACATATTCAACTCCCGACAAATCTGCCGTAATAGACATTACCTGAATACAAATTACCAATACAGTAAAGACAAGAGATAGCGCATTCAACATTCCACTTCCGGTTTGTTTTTTACCTTCCGCATAAAATGCCCACAACAGATATAGACTAGTCAAAGAATATAATCCCAACAATGTTCTATATACATAAAAGTTACCCAAACTGAACATTTGAATTAGAATGGATGCGATGATCAATCCTACTATTGCTTGATTAATTTCTTTTCTCACGGCTATTTAATTACTTCTGTTTTTATAAAGGTACTAAGTTCTTCGGCCATTTTAGTATGCGTAGCACTAGAAGGGTGGAAATTGTCTCCATAAGGAGGTTCCTGCTGTTTGAAAAAAAACGAATATACTTTTTTATTTTCTGCTGTATTAAAGTGGCTTTCAACTTGTTTGATGTTTTTTTGAATACGCGTCCAGCATTTTTTACCACTTGGCCAATCATCAGACATCATAGAACCATTACTACATATTATTTTAGCTTTTGGATACATTTTAATAAGTCGCTCAACAAAATCTATATACGTTTGAACAAAAACAGCATCATCCATCGGCATATTTTTAGATTCGCCTGAATAATCGTTTGTTCCTAAGTTTATAACAATTAGGTTCGGAATTTGAAGTTTATGATCCCAAAAAAGACTTTCTTTTTTTTGAAGATGAATTCGATTATATATTTTAGGCATTGTTTCGACTGTATCGCCATTAAAATTACGACACAAGCCAATGCCTGTATAGGAAACTAACATAGGGATTGCATTCAAATTTCGAGCTGTTTTAATAGCATATCCATCGAATGCATTTTCATTTAATGGAAAAAAACCAGTATTGGGATTACCTTGGGGTGGAGAAATAGAGACCATATTGCCATATCCGCATGTTATGGAATTGCCGATAAACTGAATGTGATACATATTTTTAAAAGATCCGTTCAAACCATCTTTTAAATGCGCATCCTTAGCAATTTTAATTCCGTTAAAAACAACTTCGCCAACGAAACTTTCTGTACACTTTACAAATGAAACAATATTCATTGAATCTGAAGCAGGAAACTCTACTGGATAAAAATGTGTTCCTGATTTTAAAATTACTGTTCCATAAAATTTATTATCCAACAAAATTGTAAACCAATTACTTGAATCAAATTGAAGTTTATTATTTATTTGAACTTCGATTTGCGAAGCATTCGTAGCGAAATTGAGCTGCGTGCCTGATTGGGAAAATGCAATACCTTCTTTGGTGTGTTCATAACGACCAAAAACGACTGTATTTTTTTCTGTGAAGGGTATAAAATGCGTATAATTTGTATTTCTAAATGCATAAAAAGTTGCGCTAGAAAGAATCAAAAGACTTACCAAACCAAAAATTATTTTTTTCATATTTTTATGCACCCATTTATCGATAACGAATCCCATTTATTAAATTTAGCTCAAAATTATCATATTTTTGAAAAAACTTCTATTGTACATTATTGATACACATTAAATTTATATATTCAATGTACCTAGGGTCTACGAAGGCTTTTGATATATCTGTATTTCAGACTCGTTTTTCAACGAAATTCTGCTTTTCAATGCACTAAATAAATTCTTCCTTCATAGCTATACCCTGCCCCTACGTTTTAATTCTTTTTCAATAAAACCCAATTCTCGAGTTGTTTCTCCTGTCAATGATTTATTTTCTTCTGCACGTCTAAACAAATAAGGCATCACTTCATGCAAAGGTCCATAGGGTAAATACTTCGAAACTTTAAAACCCGCATGCGCCAAGTTGTAACTAAGGAAATCGCCCATGCCATACAATTGGGCAAAGCTTGATATTTGTATATCTTTTGGATCCATTTCGCGGATGGCTTTTTCTATACTCAATTGATTGTGTGTCGCAACACACGTTGCAATATCTTCTTTCAAACAAAAACTTACCGCTTCATCATATAAAGCATCTGTTGCTTCTTTGCTGTCGTTGATTGGAGAAGAATACTGTAATTTAGTAGCACGTTCCCGTTCCTTTTCCATATACGCTCCTCGCACCAATTTGAAACCAACGTGATAGTCATTTTGTTGGGCATCGGCATACATTTTTTTCAGACGATTTAATCCATCTTTTCGATACAATTGTATGGTAAAAAATAGTACTGGTTTATGTTTATTAAACCGTTTCATGAACTCCACACACATTTCATCAATAGTGGTTTGTATCCATGATTCTTCTGCGTCTACCATCAGACGTACATTGTGCGTTTCAGCCTCGAAACACAAACGAGTTAAGCGTTCTTTTACGTGAATAAACGCTGTTATTTCAGTTGGAGAAAGTTGTTCATTTTTTTGTATTTTTTCAAGTAATGCAAAACGAGCAATACCTGTCATTTTGAAAACAGAAAACGAAACCATTGGCAAGCCTGCCGCCATTTCAATTCCTTTAATTAATTCTTTGGCAGTTTTATTGAACGAAGCCTCATCTTCCTTGCCTTCAACACTATAATCAGGAATAGAACAGATGCCTTTTTCGAAGAGTTTATCCATCGTCTTGCCACATTCCCAATAGGTTTCGCCCCCGCAAAACTGATTAAAGAGGGTTTTTCGTATAATATTTTTGATTGGAAATTGGTGCTTTAATGCAAATTTTAGGAAAGAAACACTTATATTTGTGATCTTGCTCCAAGCCATCGTGCGGAAGAGAAACCGCATGTGTTTCAATTCTTTCGTTGTTTTTGAAGCAAAAGCAATAGCGGTGTCGCTAAAATTAATAGTGTGTAAGGTTTTCATCTAAGTTAATAGAACGGAAAACAGTCTTATTTTGTTAACCTGGTGATAAAAGCGTAGAATATGAAAGTAGAATTAAACGTAAATCCGATTGAATCTTGGGCAAAGACAAATCACAAGCCTTTGATCATCGCCGGCCCATGTAGCGCCGAAACACCTGAGCAGTTATTATCAACAGCTAAACTTTTAAAGGATTTAGGAAAAGTTGATGTATTACGTGCTGGTATATGGAAACCAAGAACTAGACCGAACGCTTTTGAAGGATCAGGAGAAGAAGGCTTAAAGTGGTTGGCTGAAGTAAAAAAAGAATTAGGTATCCAAATTGGTACTGAAGTTGCAAACCCAGAACACATTGAACTAGCCTTGAAATATGGCGTTGACGTTCTTTGGATTGGTGCGCGTACAACTGTTAGCCCGTTTGCTATTCAAGAAATGGCAGATGCAATGGCAGGTGTTAAAGACAAAGCCGTATTAATTAAAAACCCAACACACCCTGAGCTTGGCTTATGGATTGGTGCTTTCGAACGTTTTTACCGTGCAGGTGTTCGTGATTTAGCTGCTATCCACCGTGGTTTTTCTACGATTGATAAATCAAAATTCCGTAACGTACCAACGTGGTCTATTCCGATTGAATTAAAACGCATCGCTCCACAAATTCCAATCATCTGTGACCCGAGTCACATCGGTGGTACAAGAGCATTAATTTTTGAAATTTCTCAAAAAGCAATGGATCTTGGTTTTGATGGTTTGATGATTGAATCACACATCGACCCAGACAAAGCATGGTCTGATGCAGATCAACAAGTAACTCCGGCTCGTTTGGGCGAAATCTTAAACGATCTTAAAATTCGTACAGAGTCTACTACAAATGTTGACTTCAACGATCACTTAGAAGACTTACGTGAGAAAATTGACAACATTGACCGTGAATTAGTGGAAACACTTGCTACACGTATGGCTGTTGTTGAGAAAATCGGCGAATACAAAAGAGATAACAACGTTACGACACTTCAAGTGAAACGTTGGGATGATATTATGAAAAACCGTTCTGACTTAGCGAAGAAATTAGGTGTAAATGAAGAATTCGTTGTTGAAGTATTCAAATTAGTACACGAAGAATCTATACGTAGACAAACAGAAATTATGAAAGCGGTTGAGTCTAAAGCTTAATTGATTTCTTAATACATTCACAATTATATATTACCAAACCCTCAGCTATACGTTGGGGGTTTGGATTTTAAAGCGCATGCTACCTATGGCTTCTGAAATACTTTTTACACAACAAACAAAACAAACACTGCAACCTTTCTTAAGAAAGTATTCAACTGTTTGTGTATTGGTGGATGAAAACACAAAAAAGAATTGCTTGCCTTTACTTGCCGATTTATTTTCAGCTGAGAATATCATTGAAATAAAAAGCGGCGAGGCAGAAAAGACACTTCAAACATGTGAGAAGATTTGGTCACACATGACTGAACTTTCACTGGATCGCAAAGCCTTGCTGGTAAATCTTGGTGGTGGTGTTATTGGTGATATGGGAGGCTTCTGCGCGTCTACCTACAAACGTGGAATTGACTTCATACAAATACCAACTACACTTTTATCACAAGTAGATGCGAGTGTTGGCGGCAAGTTGGGAATTGACTTTACACACAATGGCAATACCTTTAAAAATCACGTTGGTGTATTTAATGTTCCTCAGGCGGTAATCATCGACCCTACTTTTCTAAAAACGTTAGATCCAAAAGAGGTACGTTCTGGTTTTGCAGAAATCATCAAGCATTGTTTGATTGCAGATAAAAGTAAATGGAATGAAATTAAAACCAATACCGATTTATCTAAATTTGATTGGATGGAATTGGCGAAGCATTCTGTAGGCATCAAAGAAAAGATTACACTTGAAGACCCATTAGAAAAAGGTCTTCGCAAAATATTAAACTTCGGGCATACCGTTGGGCACGCCATCGAAAGTCACTTCCTTTTTATACCAAACAAACGCTTGCTTCACGGTGAAGCCATTGCTGCCGGTATGATTTGCGAATCGTGGTTGTCTGTACAAAAAGGTTTTATTTCTATGAATGAACACACAGAAATAGAAAAATACATACTTTCCGTTTATGGTAAAACATCCATTACATCTGAAGAGATTGATGTGATTGTTCCATTAACGATTCAAGATAAGAAGAACGAAAGCGGTGCCATACAATTCTCTTTATTAGAAAAAATTGGCACAGCTAATTTCAATATATCCTTAACAGCAGCAGAAATCACTGCATCTTTACACTACTATGCAAGCCTTTGATACAAACGTGGAGGCATTCCACATCACACATACTTCGGGTATCGTAAACCATACCATTACCCCTCCTGCTTCTAAAAGTGAAAGCAATCGTGTATTGGTAATCGATGCTTTAACAGGAAGAAAATCGCAATTGGATAATTTATCCAACGCACGCGATACACAAACAATGATTCGTTTGTTGGATTCGGACAGCAACCCAGTATGGGATGTATTGGATGCCGGCACAACGATGCGTTTCTTAACAGCGTTCAGTGCCTTTAACGGCAAGCCACGTGAAATGACAGGTACACCCCGCATGAAAGAACGTCCGATTAAATTGTTAGTCGACGCGTTGCGCGACTTGGGTGCCGTAATTGAATACAAAGAAAAAGAAGGCTACCCTCCTATTTTGATTCATCCTTTCAAACCAGAATTGGCAAAAACAGATTACATCAAAATAAAAGGTGATGTGAGTTCTCAATACATTACTGCCTTGTTGATGATTGCACCTGTACTACCAAAAGGCTTAACGATTGAATTGCTAGGACACGTAGGTTCTAAGCCCTACATCGAAATGACTTTACGTTTGATGGAACACTTTGGTGTAACTTCAGAATGGAAAGACAACATCATTAAAATTACACATCAAACATATAAACCTGCACAATACAAGGTAGAATCGGATTGGTCTGGATCGAGCTATTGGTTTAGTGTTGCAGCGCTTGCAAAAGAGGCGAACATTGAATTGAAAGGATATGTAAAAGAATCGCTACAAGGCGATCACGTGATTGTAGACATCATGGATCAATTGGGTGTTAAAACTGAATTTACTGTAGACGGATTGAAACTAACGAAGCAACCTGTTAAAGGAAACTTGGTTTGGGACTTTACCGACTGTCCGGACTTGGCACAAACGGTTGCAGTAATCCTTGCTGCTATAGGCGTAGAAGGAACATTGTCTGGTTTGCAAAGTTTACGCATCAAAGAAACGGATCGTATTGCAGCCATCCAAAATGAACTGCGCAAGTTTGGTGCAGACATGATTGAGATTGAAAAAGACGTTACATATAAAGTAATTCCGGGCACCTTCAAAGTAGACGGACAATCGGTACACACCTACGAAGATCACCGCATGGCAATGGCCTTCGCTCCGCTTGCTTTATTAGGCAAAGTAACAATCGAAGAACCATCAGTCGTGAATAAATCGTATCCGCTTTATTGGGAAGATTTGAAGAAGGTAGGATTTAACTTTTAAAAAGAAGTAAAATTTCAAATAACAAAAAACAAATTCCAAACGGAAGGAATAATCAAAGCAAATTGTCTGAATCAGGATTAAATTGATTTAGAGAATTATTGGATTGAAAATACCAAAACTAAAAATGCCCCTTGCAGAAATGTAAGGTGCATTTTTAGTTTAGATAAAATTGTTTTAATTTGAAATATGAAACCAGCTAAATTTTCAATTCTCACAATCGCGTCTCTTTTAATTTACGCATGTGAAACAAAAACAGAGGTAAGGAATACTCCTGTCCAAGACACTTTAATTGCTACATCCAGTACGCCAATTAATTTCTTAAAAAGCCCAAACAAAAAAGACATCCTTCAGGCTTTTTTAAAACCCATGAAAATTGTTCACGACACGGCTTATTGGGAAGAAGATTTAGAATCCCTAGATATGCTGGTTTCGAATGATGGATATATACATACAGTTGTAGACTCTATTTATGAGATGGACGAGAATTACATTGTAGTATTTAAAACACATCTTACAATGGAAGATGGAGAATTAGCATCAGGACATCCCTCTTATATTGATTATAGCATTGGGAGTTTTGAGAAAAATAAAGATAGCGAAGGCTATTCCATAACTAGATTAAAAAAACATTTAACGAGTGGTGGAAGTTTTGGGTATGGGCAAAGTGGTGAAATTATAGATTTTAAAAAAGATTTGAAAGCCATAAGTATACCAGGTGGCTGGGTTGGCATGGGCACTGTAATGTCCTATGAAGATTATTTTAACATTCAAGACTTTTCTCATCTACTTCGGATCGAAACATACAATTCAAATGAAGGCATATGCGAAGATGAGGATATTAACTGCATAAATAAAACAGAGCGCGACATTATTCCATTTGAAAATCACCCATCCAAAAAACCTGCAATTATTATACACTATAAGCATACGTACTTCGACAATGAACAAATTATTATTGAGAAGACCGACACACTTATTTACGATGGTTACCATTTCAACAAAGACATTTATTACAAAGGTGTTTAATTATAAAACTTAATCGAAATATAAATTATCATTACTCAATATTCACCCATGCCACAACAAGACGACTTATACGACATACTCTTTGACGAAATAAAAAAAGATAGAGATGTAATTGATAAAGCTCCCCTATTGGGTTATTTGTTTATCATTAATGATGAAGCTGAAACAAAAGAAAAGAAGATTATTGCTTACGACAAACTAATAAAATATTTTTCACATCGACCTAAATGGGACGATGAGATTTTACAATATTTGAGTAATCGGTATACATTGATAAAGTAAGCTAAAGGCTGAAAGCTTAATGCCTAAAGCAAAGTCCGACGCTATAGTTGGTTTTTCCGCGAGAAGAAATAGTATTTTAGCGAGCAACTGACAACGCAGAACACCAACAATCATTTCTAAATAGCAATAGCTGGATATAAAATTATACTTTATTCAAATCAAACTCATTTTTATGTCCACACTCCATACATACAAATCAACAATAACATGGACGGGCAATTCAGGTTTAGGCACTACTGATTATAATCCCTATGAGCGGAGTCATACGATTTCAGTTACTAACAAAGCAGATATCTTAGCGAGTTCGGATCCAGGTTTTAGAGGAGATGCGAGCAAACACAATCCAGAAGAATTATTCTTAGCATCGCTTTCTTCGTGCCACATGTTGTGGTATTTGCATCTATGTTCGGTGGCAGGAATCCTTGTTGAATCGTATGAAGACACTGCTGTTGGTGTGATGGAAGAAACGGATAACGGAAGTGGTAAATTTATTGAAGTAATCTTATACCCTATTGTTACGGTTAGCGATACGAGCATGATTGAGAAAGCAATTGCAATCCATCACGAAGCAAACACTATGTGCTTTATTGCGAACTCTTGCAATTTTGAGGTGAAGCATAAACCAATTGTGCGTACCATATAATAAGTTACACGAATCATTATTTAATTGAGTAAGGTAGTTATATACTAAGGTGCTATAAAATAAAACGCTCCAAGAGTATAATCTCTTGGAGCGTTTATTTTTAAACACTATTTTTTTATTCCTTAATCAATCGTTTTAAACACGTTCCTTCTTCTGATATAATTTCAATAAAATAAATTCCACTTGCATTATCCCCTAATGATAATGGGAAAGATGCATTGTTTAAATCCCCCTTTTCATTTGAAATAATTTGTTGACCCAATGCATTATACACATGAATGGAAACATTTGTATATACACCATCCAGTTGCACTGAAGTCTGTCCGTTTGAAGGATTGGGATGAATACTGATTGCATCGGATGATAGTTTACCAGCTACGCCTGTTGCTAATGTTGCTGTACCAGAAAGATTCAATACAAACGATGACGCACTAATATTACTTGGGAATTCGATTTTACCACCTAAAGATCCTGTTGTAGTAGGTTGAAAAATAAGCAAGAATGTTGTTGTAGCACCAGGGGCTAATACGTTAGATATAGGCCCACTTATTTGATAAGGACCTGTAACAACTGGAATACCTAAATTGAGTACTTGACTACCTGTATTGGTTATTGTAAAGGATGAACTTGCACTTTGTCCACCTTGTATGGTAGGAGGGAAAACATACGCATTCCCGTTATTGAGATACGGATCGCTACCTTGGTTGATTGTCATGCTCGTTAAATCAGAATTACCCGATACCGTTACATTCAATTTAAATACTGCAGTAGCAGCGTTGCTCGTAATCGTGATAGTACCTGTGTTTGCACCTACGAGTGTTGGCGTTGCTGTTATCGTAAACGTGGATGAAGCACCTATAGCAATCGGACTCACAGGCGAGAGTGTACTTAACACAAAACCAGCACTCGGACTCATTGACAAAATAGTCAATACTGCATTGCCGGTATTTTTGATTGTAATGCTCGTTGCAGGATTTACAGAAGTATTTATTGTTGCCGTTCCTAAATCAATAGCAGGGCTATTATTCGTTGTATAATTGGTGCCACCTTGCGAAACTTGCATTACAGGTTTTAAATCTGGTGTACCTGTAACCGTTACATTTAAATTAAAGATAGGTGTAGCATCGTTACTATTAATCGTAATCGTTCCAATATTTGCTCCAACAAGTGCTGGAGTAGCTGAAATGGTAAACGTCGATGAAGCACCAGCAGCAATCGTAGTCGATGGATTTAATCCACTTAATACAAATCCCGTAGTCGTAGTGATGGATGAAACAATTAAGGCTGTATTACCTGTATTTTTAATAGTAATCGTTTTCGCAGGACTTACAGCATTCCCAACAATTGCCGTTCCTAAATCAATTGCTGGATTATTATTTGTTGGATAATTAGTAGCACCTTGCGAAACTTGCATTACAGGTTTCAGAACGGGCGTACCTGCAACCGTTACATTTAATTTAAATGCAGATGTAGCATCGTTGCTATTAATCGTAATCGTGCTTGCGTTTGCACCTACAAGTGCAGGTGTAGCCGTTATCGTAAACGTAGATGAAGCACCAATAGCAATCGTATTTGATGGTGACAATGTACTTAACACAAATCCTGTACTGCTTGTAATCGACGAAACAGTTAACACAGCAGTTCCTGTATTTTTAATTGTAATCGTTTTCGAAGGACTTACAGCAGTATTAATGACTGATGCTCCTAAATCTACCGCTGGACTATTATTCGTTGAATAATTGGTTGCTCCTTGCGAAACTTGCATAACAGGTTTCGGAACAGGTGTGCCAGTAACTGTTACATTTAATTTATAAACAGACGTAGCATCGTTGCTATTAATCGTAATTATACCTGCGTTTGCACCAACAAGTGTTGGCGTAGCCGTTATCGTAAACGTAGACGAAGCACCAGCTGCAATCGTATTTGATGGTGATAATGTACTTAACACAAAACCTGTACTTGTAGTGATCGATGAAACCGCTAAGGCTGCGTCACCTGTATTTTTAATCGTGATAGTCGTTGTAGGAGTCGCAGCATTAGTTATAATTGCCGTCCCTAGGTTTAATGCCGGACTATTATTCGTTGTATAATTGGTAGCGCCTTGTGATACAAGCATTACTGGTTTCGGAACGGGCGTACCTGTAACCGTTACATTCAATTTAAAGATAGGCGTTGCATCGTTACTATTAATCGTAATCGTGCCTGCATTTGCTCCAACTAGCGCTGGCGTAGCCGTTATCGTAAACGTAGATGAAGCACCAGCAGCAATCGTACTCGATGGACTCAGTGCACTTAGAACAAATCCTGCACTTGAAATAACCGACGAAACAACTAAGGCTGCGTCACCTGTATTTTTAATCGTGATAGTCGTTGTAGGAGTCGCAGC
>ERZ724508.646-NODE-646-length-23568-cov-5.938927_pt1 | contig 23568 bp, 33 predicted proteins | sample MGYA00376041_ERZ724508 | MGnify/ENA primary metagenome ERZ724508 (study PRJEB28724, sample SAMN07190887) | wastewater metagenome | isolation source: effluent of sewage treatment plant in Hong Hong | place: USA: Christiansburg, Virginia | collected 2016-03-01 ...
CGGTTTTGTCAAGGTGCAAGTAGTTGTCTGCGCAGAACCCATTGAAGTCCGTGGAAACAGTCTCTGTTGCTCTTCTCAGATCATTATCGGAGAGTCTACAGACCCTAGTTCCTAACTAGCAAACCATCTACTGCTTGAGGAGTGAGAAAGAGTTTGCCTGGGAGAGTTACTATCCCGCTCCTCGACGGATTGGAGCCGGCGGACCATTTCCTGGTTAGTCTGCTGAAGCAACTACATTTCATCTCACTTACTGTTTGATCATCACGTAAAAGCTCGACTTCAGACTGCAATAGTGACACCTGGCTGCGTAACTCCAGATTCTTTTCAGTGAGGAACTCGCACTTCTTGGCTAGGTTGTCGAACTCGGCTATTGATGGTCGCGACTGCATATAATATCATTGAGGGCTGGGATAACGGAATGGCAACTAGTTTTCTATGATGATTGCTAAAGCCAGGCTAGTAGTTGGAAATATGCGCCAAAGTGAGAAAATCTATAATTTAAGTGTTCGATGAAAAGACTTGTGAGTGCTTGTCCGCTGAAAGAAGTCAAGGAGTGCCTGGAACTGCAAGAGCTGTTTAGGGATAGCCAGTCCAGACTGAGAAACTACTATAAAGGGATCAGAAATTACGTTCTCTTTAAGAAGGAAGTCAAGGCTAAGCTAGAGGAGGCAGTCGTTGGTCTAGAATCAACATTACGATATCGTTGTGGGAAGGTCAGCAAAGGCTGCGAAGTCGACTACTATGGAGAACAGATGGAGGACATGATCATTCAAATCATTGGTCAACTCAAATCAACTGCCTAAAGGTTTGGTCGAGGCACCGACGAGGGGAGGGGGCTTAAGCATGAAGCCAAGTAACTTCTCGAAGAGACCGAGAAGTCATTCATTGCTGAGACGGTAGAGCATGAGAAGATTGTGGCTGACTACATGGAGGCAGTCTACCCAGACACTAAGGGACTGTTGTTCAAGCTTCACCTAAAATCACCTTCCAACCTGACCAAGGAGGACAGCTCAAAGGACCAGCAAATGATTTTCAACGCTAAGTACTACAGCGAGCAGGTGTAAGCGAACGTAGGCAAGATCGAAGACCTTCAAAAGAAAATTTAGGAGCACTGCTAAAGTGATCTGGGATGGCTAATAGACGAATGGATTGAATCCTCTGACATCTTGAACAGGAACCTGAGCGGAAAGAAGCTGGAACCTGAGGACGCATTCGCCTTTGCATAGGAACTTCGGAGCAAAGAAAAATCCGGTTCGAGGTCACGTTCCAAATCAAAGAGGAAGCAAATGTCCAAACATAGCTACGACTGAAACTGATCTACCACTTCTTGCTGCGATCGCGTTATTACTTCACATTTATCCCACCGATCAGGCTTAAATAAATTATAACACTCGTTTGCTTCTATCGCTGGCTTCCCCATACACTTGAGCCCAGAGGGCTCATCCCCCCGCTAAACTTCTGAGCAATCCGGCAATAATTTTAATTATGAAATCGACTGATACCACCACGTATCCCACCAGGGACTTCGAGTAGTCTGCTGATCACAAGGAGATTGAGCATTCATCCGAAACACGTCTGGAATCTTCCCATTCCTACAAGAAGCGTTCGCAATTTCGAAGCCGAGGGAGTACAACTGCACGCGTCACGTACACACCGAAGGAGAACACCCGTGCCTACTACCAGGACATCAAAGACAAAATCAAGAAGCTGGAAATGCCACTGTGGAATAACTCAGCCACCGCGTGGGTACGCACCTAATTGATGTAGTTACGCGACGTTAGTCCTAAGCATAAGATACCCAAAGCCGAAAGGTTTACCTCGCTCGACAACGACTACAGGAGGAATGGGCTGTACCTGAAGCTTGAGCTAAGCGGAAACATGCATCAACCCTCCCGCGGAAGACTCTTTGCTAAGAGCAAGCGAACGGACCACTTCCTGGATAAGAGGAAAGCTGATAACCCATCATCAGCGAGCTACGAATACCATCGATACCTTGACAACAGTAAATACAAGATGAGGGATCTCAGCCCATCGTTCAATTTGCTGCCATCCCCAGCCCCGCCGAGTCAACTCAACAGATAGGACTCGAGTTCGATGAAAATATACAATCCTGAGAAGCTTTCGCCGCATTACGATACGTCAGCTCACAATATCGATGGCAAATGTAATTTCGTGTCTTACTCCCAGAATATCGGTTCGATGAACTGAAGGGATACACAATTGGAAAAGCATCCAATTACCACAAACTCTTCCTCAGCCACGGCAAGCAATTTGCCTACAACGAACACTTCCACAAGGAAACACCGGGAGTAGGAGCCTATACCCTCGAAGAAAAGGCTGGCAAAGACAAGTTCGCATTCAGTTTGCGGAAAGTATTGTACCGCTTCAACGAGAGGATAAAGTATAGAGATATGCTAAGGCAGAGCAACTCCAGGCCCGGCTGACTACCGTAACAACTCCGAAGAGAAACGACCATCGACAAGAAGGAATACAATTACGGACAGCAGGAGATTGGACCTGGCAAAGCCACTGAACACAACCCCTGGACCAGCCTTCTACGATATCACCCGTTACCTTGAGAAGAAGTGAACCACCTCAAGGGATTTTAATATTCATAATGTTCTTAAACATTCGTAAGATACCGTTGTCTGGGCATCGCCATTCCAATGCCTACGGATTTAGTCAGTTCGCTTATGCCAGGTATGCCTTTGAACTCATTAATTTTGAGTTGTAATGCAAAAGCTTCGGGAAGCCACTCATCGTGTCAATTATTGACATTCCAAGCGAGTTGCACTGAAATAGCTTCGTGCCACCGCAAATTAGAGAACCTCACAAATCCCATACCATTATATCCTGGTGCAATGGGCTGACTTATAATACTATTAGATAAGATGGAGCCGATGACAAAGTCGGAGGCCGAGATGACTCCCCAAAGTGTCAAATTCACCGCTGGCAGCTACAACATCACTGCCAATCTCCACAATTAGAAAATTCACTTTGAGGGGTACTCCTAAATTGCACGGAAGTTCTTCCAAGCAACAATCACCTACGATGATCTCGACGAAAAGGACAAAGGAATCTTCGCTGATATCGAAGCAGCGTTCGAAATGATAGAGGACTGTATCCTTGATGAACGTTTGATCGAGCTCAGCGACGCTGGCGAGCTCAATTTCAGCTACGAGCTGCAAGCCACCAAGAAGAAAGGTCAGAAGAACAAAAAGGTGCTGAGATTCTAGCTTATCGAAAAGGATATTGGGCCGGTCGAACAGCTGGCAATCAAGGTCGACAGAATTGAAATCGACAAGAACAAGCTTGCAAGTTATGTGCACGGGAAACTCGCTGAACTTGAAAAGGGAGACAAAATCTAACGGCTTGAGAAGAAAGATGAGGAGTTGGAGGTTAGGCACGATGCTCTTTTGGGTGAGGTGAAGAAGCTGACTGAAGAAAACAAAAGATTATCTGAGGAAAAGAACAAGCTTGTTACGAGGATTGCTGAACTGGAAAAGCATGAGAGGTTGGTTCGTTTGGAGACCCGAGTGGGAGTCATCGAGAAGGCCAACGTCTTCGAAAAAATAGATCCTAGAATTGATACTACAACTTCCTATGTGAGCAACCTCACGGTCTCTGGACTTGAGGTGTTTGGCAATAAAGGAACTGGGAATTATCATCCGTGCTTCCTGACCAACCGCTTAGAGGGGAAGCAGTATTTCGAAGTTGATATGGTTGCCTACAGTAGCGTGCAGGTTTGGGTTGGAGTCGCAATTGAAGCTCTTCGACCCAACGTCAATTGCTATGGCAGCAACGGTGCCCTTTCGCTTGATATCGCCAACACCCGAGTTTATCATTCTAACGGGAGCACCCGAACTATTGTGTCCTTAAGCTATGCTGCAAACGACCGCATTATGGTAAAGGTGGACCGCATCAACCATACCATTGAGTGGGAATTCGTCAAGCCAATCATCCAGCCTATTGTCAAGATTAGCATCCCTCCTGACATGAGAGACAAAGTACTTTTCCCTGTGGTACATATTGGAGGTAGCGGCAGTGATAAGGTCAGATTTGTATGATCTGTTAGGAACATAGTTATTTGTCGCAAAATGGTATTTACATGTTGACTGGGATTTACGAAGGTATCAACGGCGAATATGGGTACTTGGGAACACTCTCCCGACAAACGGATCCGAACTGAAGTTGACTTGAGGGGCAATAGACTGCTGGTTCATCGGATGCATTCCGTAAGCTTGCTGCTGTGGAGGCATTAAGTGCTGGTTCTGCATGTTCGGTGGTTGGAGATGCTGGGGTTGAGTCTGAGGAGGTGTCTGGTAGGGAATACCACCCATCTGCTGTTGGGGATAGTTGTTTGGCTTGCCTGGGAGTTGTGGCGGTTGCAGCTGCTGTTGGTTTGTCGGTGCCATATAGGTTGGGTACACCTATCCTTCAAAGGGGTTGGACGGGAACTGTGGGCCTTGCTGTTGAAAGTGATTGATTCCTTGCTGTTCGGGACCCCAAATATTTTGTGCCTGTCCATACAAAGAAGGTGGAATTGGTGGTGGAGTGAATTGTGGCAAAGGCTGTTTTTTCTTGCCAGGATACATTTCAGGCAGGTTGTTGGAGAAACTAAGTGGCGGTCCTTTTTTATTGAGAGTGCTTTCCAGCTCCTGAGCAGCCTGCTTTCTGGCATAGATATAATCCTCGACATCCGCAGTAAGCTTTTCTATGTGCTCATTGAGCTTTTCATAGAACCCTAATGCCTGCACGCAATCAGCATAAATCTGAGCAATTTCGTTGTAGCAGTTGATGATAATTTCGAAGTCTCTCTTCCCCTTCTCCTGCTCCCTGTTCTTACTATTGAGGGAGTGCGAAATCAAAGCCACGGTCTGGACTTCATCCTTGATCGATTTGCACTGCAATTAGAATCAACTGTACCTCCTGGTTGAATTTAGCGATTAGTTCATCCGCCTGTTGGAATACCGCTTTGAATATAGCATCCTTCGACATCTTTTTCATAAGGTAGTTGTTTGCCACAAAGGGGTAGTGGATCTTCGACACCACATCGAAGATCTGCTCAGCAAGGCCCTCTATGAGATCGCGATGCTTGCGTAACTGTGCAGAGTTCTCGTGCAGCTTCTTAAGTTCCGACCTATTCTGCTCCACAAACTTGGTCAACTCGGGCTTCGGTAGCATCTTCAGGATGGCCTCGTCGCCTGCATTCAGCGTCTCGATAAACGTCACATTCTTCTGGCATTTGAGCATTATCTTCTGATTGACCGCTACAGCCTCAGAATGCTTACTCTATAAGTCTACGTCTAGTAATTCGCATACCCTGCAGATGAATAACGTAGTCCTTGTTGGTTTAACTACTGGGCTGTGTACTCCACGCAGAACCGTACTGTTTGCGTTTCTGGTTGTCTGCTTGCTCCTCGCTTGCTAGCAGCTGTTTGAGCTGCTTGAAGCAACTATCCACACTCTTGGCGTTTTCAGTCATGGCGTTGATGTTCTTGTTGAGCTTGTTCTTGCCGCCAAGCTTACGAATCTCCAGAAGCTTTTCCTGCAGTGCCTGTGGTATGGTCTCTACCTCCAATCAAAGAGTACTCTTCGGGCCGTCCTACAGCTGTAGGTAGAAGTTCACGAACTCCTCATTGTAGACCTTCTCGATTTCTTCTTCGAGACGATTGCGGCTGAGTTCAATTGTAGCCTTCTTGCTGTCACTGTAGTCAGTGAGTTCCTGACCGATCACGTAAGCCTCCTCAGACATCAGCTTAGCAAAGTCCCCTTCGTTTTCGAGGATGAGGTTGGGCGGCATCACCAACTTGACGATGTATTCTTGTGGGAGGTCTTCATCTGCTGGAAGATCGCTTTCCTCAAAATCTAACATCACAGATAAAGTACTTCGAGCCTTGACCATGATAGCGTTACGAGTCATTACCGCCAGACTATCCCGCAATTCGTTCTGAATTTGCACTAACTCCATCTTCTGCTTCATGTTCTGGTTGAGCAAAGTCTCCACAGACTGATTCTTTAAACCGATTTCCAATAACCTGAGTGCTTTCTTCTCGTAAGCAATAACCAAGCCAATCAGTGACGAATCCCTGTCGATCATGGTTCCATAGTGCTTGGCGTAGCGAGCGTTGGTCATGACATCGAAATACAGCGATTCGATGTAGGTCAGTGCTAGTATCTCAGTCTTGGCTTTATCGCTGATTCCTGAAGGGTTCATAAAGAAACTCTCGGCCACGCTGTAAGCCTTGTAGAAGTGCCGAGAAGCTGCGCCACAGATCGCTGCCACTTTGTTGATTCCAACTTTGAACTAGTTTACTTTGAGGGAGTTGTACAGACATTTGTAGAGCAGCCCCAAGTTGACACTTTCGAGGATGTCCAAATGCGGAAACTGGGTATCGTGGAAGCCACTGTTGACGAACTCTCCGTAATACTTCTCTTTCATTTCGCGGAGCAAGTAGGCAGCATTTTTGGCCTTTACAATGCCTTCCTTCTTGAGGTTATCGTTGTCGGAGCTGCAGAATTGCAGTGCGCGCGTCATGTATAGTACAGCTAGGTTGTAGTAGCAACAGAACACATCAAAGACAATAAGATTCTTCCGGAACTACAACTTGGGCTGAAAGCTATCGAACCACGTGAGCTGCAGACCGTTGACTACACGACCTCGCTCGCTGTTCCAGTTGAATCGGTTAAGAAGAACCAGTGCGTACCTTACGTAAGTTGACAGCAGCTCGATGAGCTTGTCGATTTCTTGCTCAGGAGTGTTGCTGTTGATTTGCAACGCCACTGCCTTGTTCCTGAGATCGTTGATTTGGGAAAGAGCTGGCTTAAACACCTGTGCGGTCTGCTGGTCGTACATGTCCTCAAGGTGACTCACCAAGGGCTGCACAAGGTTGGTTGCTTAGCTCAGCTTTAGGGCGTAGCTTAGTCGCATTATATATTATATGCTCGGAGCAGATATACTGCTGCTGCTGAGGGCATCGCATCGATTTAAATTTGTATTTGTAACTTATGGAGGACGAAGAGGTTAAGGTTGTGAAGGCACCACCACCTTACAAGCCCATCAAGTACTTCGTCGGAGGGTTAAATACCTTCTTTGGCAAGGAGCTAGTGAGGCAGTTACGCAATGATTAAGTGCATCCCGAGAATCCAAACAGAATCGTTGGTACTGTGAACAAAGGATCAAAGGATCCAGTTCCACAGGGCGTTCGGAAAGTCATCGATGTAACAGCTATAGTAATTGCAGACCTCTAAGATCACGTTTCTTCAGGATATCATCCTTGACAGCGATGTAATCATCCTCGATCTCAATACCTGCGATCTCAAGGAGGCGGAGTTTGCCATCTCAACGCTGAAAGTTACCAAATCCGCAGACCCGAAGACTCTGATCTGCATATCCACGATCATGAGTTGGGCTCTGACTCCACCTAAGGAGAAGAAAGAAGAAGAAGGAGAGGAAGTTGATGATGGAGCTGGTGAGGAGCCTGATACTGAATAGGAGGGAAAAGACGACGGGGGAGAAGGCAAAAAGACTTATGTGAGGTTCACCGATAAGGATTACACGTTGCGAAGACCGTCCCCAAAGTATGAAGAGATTAAATCAATCGAAACTTTGTGTTTGGCAGCGGGAAAAGCAAGGGAGTCTCTCAAATCTTACGTGCTATGTGCTGGAGTCTTGTACGGTAACGGAGAGATCGTGTTCAAGGAGTACTTCGAACAAGCAAGACTTCAGAAGCCGGTCGAATTGGCATATTATGGTTAAGGCAAGAACAGAATCCCAATGGTCCATGTGAAGGACCTTGTAACATACGTTAAAAAAGTCGTGGAGAGGCCGCCTGCAATTCAGTATCTGCTTGCTATCGACCACAATCCCAAGCCAACTTTGAAGAAGATAGTTGAAGCAATTTCATCAGGTGTTGGTACAGGAAAGGTTCGGAAAACAGCTTCAGACCCCAACAACCCGCATATGGAAGTGCTGTCGTTGAATCTTCGTATGCGCCCTTCCCTGTGTTTCCAAAAACTCGAGGAAGAGGAAGCAGCAATCGAGCAGGAAGAAGGCTCAGGTACATCGCGTTTCAACTTAGAAGTTAAGAAGTTCAAGTTCGAGTGGTAGTGCAAGGACGGTTTGCAGAAGAATATTAAGAAGCTATGCGAACAGTTTAAGGAGGCATAGCACTATAAGCAGACAAAGATAGTGCTCTGTGGGCCACCTGCATCTGGAAAGACTCATTATGCTCAAATCTTGAGTGAAAAGTACTATCTCCCGCACTTGCATATAAAGGAAGTCATCTAGCAGGTTATGGCACTTAAGGAAAATCCATTGGCCGAAGAGGTGACTACCTTCATGACTTCGGAGAAGGAGAGGCTTGTCGAGTAGGGCAAGACAGCCTTCGAAGAGCGAAAATAAAAATGGAAGAAAATTCCCAAAGATCAACGTATCAAACATTCATTATTCAGGATAACCACTTGAGCCGTTTGTCGAAGACAAGGTCCAGCCGATACTCAATGACGAGTTGCTCTATAAATGCTTTGACTGGCGACTCAGCCAGAACGATTGTCTGAATCGAGGATATGTGCTGGACGGCTATCCACGGACCTACGATAATGCCAAGAATATCTTCATGGCGCTCCCACCTCCTGTGGAAGGGCAGGAGGAGAACACTGTGAAGGTCATCAACTAAACTGCACTTCCCACGAAAGTGTTCATTTTGGAGGCTTCAGATGAACAGATTCTCACAAACCTCAAACATCTCCCAGAAGATAAATTGGTGGGGCATCTCAATGAAGTGGATACTCGCAGAAGGCTTAAAGCCTACCGCAAGAGAAACTAGTCGAATACCGGTGTGGAGACTCTCGAAGACTTTTTTGTTGAAAATAATGTTGAGGTTCACCATCTGAATATCGGACCAGAATTGCAGAAGAGTCTTGAGTCATTTGTGCAGCCGGTTGCTCCCAATGAGGATGATCAGGCTTCAAAGCTCAGTGAAGAGATAAAGAAGCAGCGATTAGAAGCTCAACAAAAGCGAGAGAAGCAGGACCACAGAGAGAAGATCAGCAGGGACATTCAGCTGGAAGACTATAAGATAAAGAAGGAGAACGAGCAGAATGAGGAAAAGGAAATCCTTTAGAAAAAATCATTGGCTCTGCGAAAGTATTTGGACGTCAATGTTGTGCCATTCTTAGTGGAAGGCATTCAAGAGATCCTTAAGTAGTTACCTACCAACCCAGTCGACCACCTTGCGGAGTTCCTTTTTAAGGTGAGCCTAAAAGTCCCTAACCCGGACCCTGCAACCTTCGAGCTGTGATGCCTGCTTCGCATATTTCGCCACGTGAACTAATTAATCATAAGAATTTGGCGAGACCAACAATGCATAGCCTAGTCTGTTTCCGTCTTATAGATAAAATTATTGGGGATGACTGCGCGTATTAAGGTGGCAGTGCGCATTCGACCCTTTTTGGAAAGTGAATGGCGCAACGGTTACACCAACAGCTTGATGTTTCCTGATCGCACAGCTGGTGAGGTTAGCGTCAACCTCGATAACCAATCGAAGAGTTTCAAGTTCGACCATGTCTTTGGTGAGGAGGACAACCAACAAACTGTGTTCAACGAATGTGGCATCGAACAGCTCGTAGATAAGGCGATTGAGGGCTATCATAGCACTATCTTTACATATGGGCAGACTGGTTCAGGAAAGACTTACACGATGCAAGGAGTCACCGAAAATGATGAAAGGGGAGCCGATGAATAGCTCAACGGAATAATACCGCAGACTGTTCAGACATTGTTCAAGAAGGCTCGTAGTAAATCAGCGGAAAAGACCACAACAATATCAGTTTCGTTCTTACAGATCTACAACGAAAGGATTTATGATCTGCTGAACCCCACTTCCTTGAATCCGAAGAACTCCAATTCTAATTTGGGAGGGCTACGGCTCAGGTGGAGCAAAGGCTAACAGTTTTCAGTTGAGAATCTGTTTATCTTCGAGTGTAAGACCTATGAGGAGTTTATGCAGTTCTTTAGCTATGGACTCAGCAACCGCATCAACAGTTGCCACAAACTCAATATGACATCCTCGAGAAGCCACAGCATTCTCAGTCTTAGGGTGGAAAGTATTGACCACAAGAATCCTAGCAGTGTGTTGAGTAGTCGCATCGAACTGGTTGATTTGGCTGGTTCAGAAAGGATAGGGTTGACGGGCACCGAAGGTAAACTGGCAAAGGAAAGCATTGACATCAATAAGTCACTGTTTACTCTTCGCCAGGTGATATCGGTGCTGTCGGAGGGAAGAAAGAACTCAAAGGAAATCCCGCATATCCCCTACCGTGATAGTAAACTCACATCGATTCTCAAGCAGTCAATAGGCGGTAATAGCTACTGTTTGATGATAGCGTGTGTGAGTCCTAACGATAGTTTCCTCGATGAGAACCTTTCAACACTTGCCTATGCTACCAAAGCATCGTTCATCCACAACAAGCCCACCATCAACGATGATCCTCGAAATAAGGTCATTGGGGACCTCAAGCATGAAATTCAAGCTTTAAGATCATAGCTTAATCAAGCCAACAGCCACATTCAGATGATGTCAAGCGTCAGCCATTTGAAGGGCCTCGAGACTGAACGGCCAGCTACCGACCGTTCTCAACGTTTAATGGACGACTTTGAACGTACCCAACCGATATTCAAAAGGAAGCTCACAGATAAAATTGGGGCATCGCAGGACCACTTTTCGCAACGCCTCATCGAAAGCATCAACATGGTAAGGGAACTCTTACAAAGCAACAAGTAGTTGCGGGAGCAGATGTAAACCTACCAACTGGATAACGAATAAAAGAGTGTCACAATATTCCAGTTGGAAAGGGAGAACGAGTAACTTAGAGAACGAGTTGCCGAGCTCACCCCTTCTTCTCATTCGCCAATCCCTGGGACAAGTACACCTCAGCCACAGCAGCAGCAACCGTCCAGACTCAAAAGTGCCAAAAGGCAGGCATCTATGGTCGATAACCTAGTGGTTAGTGAGGTGCCAATTACCTACGGCAATAACCTTGGTCCTACTGGCAAATTCATGGACAACACCTTCAACAACTTCAATAACTACCAGATCAACCAGTACTACATCGGTGACAAGGGTCCTGATAGCGTCCCCACAAACTTCAACCGCCGTCAAATATTCAGCTCGCAAGAGGCCCGCAGACGTAGAAGTAGCGAACGATAACCCAGCGACCCACAACTTGAGAAGAAGCCGATGACTTCAAACTCGACAAGAGGACGGCGCTCCAGCCAACAACCCGCAAAGGGATATGGGAGTATTTACATCAATTTCAAGGACGCCTTTTGACTTTAATAATCAGTTCATTTGTAACGCAACACCATGCCGTAGCGAACTTGCTTCTTCTCCTTGTTGGGGATGTCAAGCTAAACCACTATCTAGAATTCCAGCGGCACCTCTGAGGCCTTAACTTCAAAGAGCTATTTATCCTTGAGTTGACGCTCCTTGCCATCTTGCACGAACTTCATAGGGAACAATGTGCGCATTAGGATTCGTTCAGTCGGTGGGCATTTCTGGCACTGAAGTACTTTTGGCTCAGAGTGTCCCAGCTCGACTTTGTGCTCATTACGGAATGTCCTGAATGATTTTGTAAGCAGCTTGTTGCAGTCAAAGCATCGACGGGTCTTCCTTGAAACCAGCGGAAGCCCCTTCGGCATCGGTTTATCCTTTCGTTCTTCTTCCACAGAGTCGTCCAGCAATCCACTTGTCTTTAGTGGCTCCTCATCGATGAGAAGTCTGCTGGATCCTAACTTGCTGTCCAACGAGACGGTAGATACTCGCTGCTGTTGCTTCTTTGAGAAGTCCCTCGCCCTCTCGGCTTCGGTCACTCTATCCCGAAAATATTTTTGACAGCTTTGATATGAGCGAAGTTCACTATCCTTAATTCCTCTCGACAACTTTTCCATAGTCTTCAGCAGCTCCTCCGGCTTGTCATCAGCCACATTTATTTACTTGGAGTTCCAGTAGCAGAACTGGCATAGCAGGATGTTCTTCCTACGTGAACTGCAGTACATTACTTTATCTTTGGATCCTTTGAGACTGTGAGTACATGGCCGCATCCCGGACACGAATAACACTTTTGGCAGCGGTACAGCTTGGTGCACTCATTCTCGCTCACAATTTCGGAGCAGTTGCGGCAGTAGTAAGTACTGAGTTCGATGGTGGTGCAGTATCGGCAGGCATACGAGCTGCAGCCCAGACACGTGTAGATTTCCTCTTGGATGTATTAGCGTTTGCACTTACAGCGTACCAGCACAATTGGCGCATCGCCGATCTGGGTGTACGAATACATCAACGATTTAAAACAAGGATAAGTCGGAAAGCACGGGCATATTTAAGTTGTCATTCGAAATGCCAATTGAGCACATAGTTGATGGCGGCCTAAGTAACAATGGATGTACGTTAAGCCAGCTGAATTTGGTGGTGGGTGGGGTCGAGCAAGTACGCAGGTAGCTCTCGAGCATGCGCATACTCGTCAGTAGAGTGGGGTGTTTTGAGAATATGCTGGCAAAGACTGTCAATGCGAAGAGATTGTGTTGGCAATCCAAAGCGATACGTCCTTAATTGGCGTCGAAGCACACTCTTTCTATTGTCTGGGCGATCTCATTTATGGCGGATAGTTGCTACTCAAAGGACGTTATCTCTTCCATCTGGTCAATTTTAAGAGACGCAAAGTCGTAGCTGTTAGTATGATCGTTCAGCCGAAACCGAGATTCAACACGGAGGTAGTCCAGAATTTCTTTGGTTGTGAGGGTACTAATGACGAAGCTCCTGCGTATCTGGTAGTCTTCTTCTTCCTCCTCGTAGTAATTTCTATAGAGCTCAAACAGTTCGGTCTCACTGACTAATACTTCTTCGACCACCCCGTTGCAATTCACTTCGATGAGAGAGTCAGGGCTCACTACTGTCAGCAGGTACTCGTTCACTTGAGTGCGGGCCAACTGAAACTGTTCCATAACACCATCGATATCTTCCTCGGACTTGTTTTTACATGCTTTCGCATTCTGAACCAATAGTTTGAGTCTTCCCAGCAGCTGGCTGAACTGCCTCTCAACCAATTCTTGAACATCGTTTGGCGAACAGTCAATGAGCCCTTTCTCGCATAACCACGTCCGAATCTGATGGGCAAAGTGTTTGAGATGATCCCTTGACTGCAATACCACTTTAGCTTACGCCTTCGATAGTCATTACAGTCAGCTCCCGTAACTCAGATAGATACTTCAGTTCGTAGACAGTTTCAAAGCGGTTGAATACGCAACCCCCCAAGGAGCTGCGTAGGGTCTTTGGTCCTCTTTGCCTCACTACGATTGACCGATCAGAACCACCGATAATCCTGAACGAACTGGAATTATGTTGATAATTACCACGCTGCAGCGAGGTCCATCAGTATTTCCTTGCCGTTAACATGGACGAGCGACGATCTCTCTGCTAGATTGAATGAATGAGTGAGCACATTGCTTGCAATTTCCCTTTTCATCATGAAGGAAAGGCGAGAAGATAGGCTTTGCCGTCCAGTCTTTTCGACTTACGTTTAGCGAAACTGCAGTTCAAACCTGTTGTCTCCTGGCTACGACTCGACAATCACTGATTGAATTTTCCTTTAGAAATTGTAGTTCTCCCGCGGAGTGTTTACAAGTAACTCTGAGTTTCTGTACGTTAGCACAGGACTTTCGTCAAACATCATCGATGTATCGAGATGTTACTCGGCTGTTCGAACAGACAGCCCATCGGACTGCCATTCAGTTCGGTTAGTGCTCTGTTTTGCCGGAGTATTCATTACTACGCTGTTGTTGTGGTGGAGGTGAGCTAACGGTAACCTTGAAATTTTGGGAAAGGCTCGCAGCAAGCTGTTATTATGGTCTTCCGAATGGAAGTTCATAATAAACATTCTAATAAATCGGCATCAGTGATTCCTGCACGCAAAGATCACACTACTCGCTTAGCCGGGACCATCATTGAAGTCACTTCTTTGTTGAAGTAGTCGGCGAGGGCTCCTGGGTTTTGGGCTAATACCAGGCCAGAGTGCATTTCTGTGATTTTTGGTGCACAGTCAACACGTTCAGCGTAGAGCACCTGGTAGAAGATCTCGCTATCCTTTAATGATATAGCAAGCACCCGAAGTATGCCTGTCTCAGGGGCCTGTACCGCCTTGCTTGGCCAACGAGGATCTTCAAACCTTGGCTCTTCTTCAGATTCCGACGGCGAATTTTGAAGTTCAGCCGAAGGTTCAGCCGGCATCGGAAGCTTCTCAGTATCTTGTTCGTCTGGGTCATTTACTTCAGGTTGGACAAAAGATTCGGCATTATTACCGTCTTCTTCGTTTTACTCTGACTTATTCACGAAATTACTAATAGTCTCCCGTTGTATGACCGGCTCAGGCTTGGAGGTAACACCGTTTGGTTCGTCGTCCTCACTGGAGCTTGATTCGTTGAACTACTCTGCTTTGTTGTTGTCTGAACCAACGCTACTAGATAGGATAGTGATCACGGAAGGGGCCTTCTCTATCCTCTTTTTTTTATCCACCTTCGCCTTCCTCTTCGGACCGCGCCTCGGTTGGCCCTCCATCGCCTTTTCTTTTCTCTTTTCCTCTTCATGAAACTTTTTCACAAGCTATTTGGCATCGATGAGGTTCTTGGCAGGCTCCCAAGTATTCTCCGACTCGGGGAACCCCTTCCACTTGACTTGGTAGAACTCGCTTCGACCCTCTATCTTCTGCATGAGTAAATCACTTACATAATTGCGAATGGCCTCGATCGCGTAGTCCCGGGTGACCACGACAGACTTCTTCAAGGTTCCCTTTCTCCTGGCCATCTCGAGAATTTATTATTAACCAAAGCGCTCAAACGTTCGGCTCGATAAATCGTTTGAACGAGCGCTAAAATATTAAATCATTCCCAGACCTCGTAGTAAAGCATAATCTATTGGGATTGGGCGGTAGCTTAGAGGAGCGAGTTTATTGGTTCGGCTACACTCTTGGATCATTGATGAATTCGATTATCGAAAGGCATGGGATATCAATCAGAAGGTGAACATCGCGTCCTGAGCAGGTCCAGTGCCTACCCAGCTAACCTTCAGGCCTACGTGCTTCTCGATCTTCTCTAAATAGAGTTTGGCGTTCTTCGGGAGATCTTCTTTGCGACGGACCTTACTCGTATCAACCTTCCATCCTGGTACAGTTTCGTATATCACTTCGGTCTTGTCCTGTAGTTCGCTTGGGAAGGTATCCACTTCCTTGCCGTTGATCTTGTAGCCAACTCCGATCTTAATTTCATCAAGCTCGTCCAAAATGTCAAGCTTAGTGATGTTGATGGAAGCGTAACCGTTGATTTGATGGGTGTATCTGACTGTGGGGATATCAAGCCAGCCACAACGACGAGGTCGACCAGTGGTTGTTCCATATTCATGACCTTTTTCACGAATACGTTCCCCAACCTTGTCCAACAACTCAGTAGGGAAAGGACCATGCCCAACTCTCGTTGTGTATGCCTTTACAACTCCAATGACAGTCTCAATCTTATCGTAGGAGATACCCAGGCCGGTTTGAACACCTCCAATCGAGCAGTTGGAGGAAGTTACGTAAGGATAAGTTCCCAGATCGATATCGAGAAGAGCTGCATTGGCTCCCTCAACAAGAACCCTCTTGCCTTGCTTGATTTGCTGGTTGAGCCAGTTGACACCGTCAATAATCATTTTCTTCTCCACGACCTTATCTCTGTACTCTTTCAGCTTTGGGAGTTCATCAGTGCTCAATTGAGGATAGAACTCTCCAAGACGCTTATATTTCTCGGTAAATACATTCCAGTCCTTGAGGTCGCCGACTCGCAGACCATATCGGCTAATTTTAGCAGCATACGTTGGTCCGATTCCTCGCTTAGTGGTTCCAATGTTTTGCTTCTTTTCGTTGAGTTCGTCTTGAGCAATGTGATGAGCAGTAACGAGATGTGCTCGATCGGAAAGGAGCATTCTACCATCATAGTTGATACCTGCTTCATCGAGTTTTCCCAGCTCTTTAAACATAGTCTCGAGGTGTACCACCACTCCGTTACCAATGAGATTGACAGTTTTGGTTGAAAGCACACCGCAAGGTAAGAGATGAAGTGCATATTTCTTACCGTTCTTGACGACGGTATGACCAGCATTGGCTCCACCATTATGCCTGGCACACACATCATACTTCTCGCTGAGAAGATCGACGAGTTTGCCCTTCCCCTCATCTCCCCACTGCCCTCCCATGACCACAGCCAACTTGGAACGCAGCCCATTGATGCAACGTGCCACAGACATCCCGAACTTTAAGATATATAGCGGAAGCTAATGGATTTTGATGATTTCAAGCAAGTTAATATAAGCAACCAAATCTAAAGATCTGGTCGATTGAACAAGTTGAGGCATTGTTACGAGAACGAGACTGCTGTCCCACTGTTATAAATGCATAACTTACCGAATAACCAACTAAATTACGTGAGTCCCGACCGCAACGATTCCGACGAGGAGCTGTTCGACAGGTTGCCAGCAGACTATGGAACCAGTTGTAAGCCAGAGACCTGTAACCATATCAAATCGCCATATCCAAGCAACAACATTTACGCTCGTGAGTTTAGGGATTGCTTCGTCTTTGTGCTGCCGATCTACGTGCGGTTGATGTTTAGGGAAATCAATTCTCTCGACTTCTACAACGGTGTGGCAGATCTGAGCTGTATATTGAGCGTAGGACTCTACTACGGAGACTTGCCTGTCGAATTTCTGGACCTTCTGGAGAAACGGGTTCACTTAAACATCACCGACCGCTTTTATGGAGTATTAAGGTTACGCAACTTCGTCGAGGAGCTGAATGCTTCTGTCAAGGTGTCCCGAAACGACTCAACGAGGATAATGTAGTTTACTGTGGCAGGCATATTCCCAGCGAAGATTGACTGTGATATCTTCTGGACTCCCTTTGAGGAGCTACAAACTCGCATGGCTGTCACAGTCACCGCTCACGATATCAAGTTCCTCGGGAAACATGCACGTGTTAACTTTAACATCCTTGAATGTTTCGGAGAAGATCGAGTGGATAAGGTGTTCAATATTGAACATTTAAGCGATTTCACCGAATACACTATCGATAGGAAGAGCCGTCAATGCAACGTTATCTCCGGTGATGCCAGCGATCGTGAGCGGCTAAAGGTTCCAACGGGTAGGATCATAGGAGAGTTCTTCGGTGTGGAATCGTCCAAGGAACCCAATCAGAATACTCAATAGGCCGAGGAAGAAGGTGCACAGTATTAACAGAACTAGTCGTATTTGCCCCCAGTTGAAAAAGGTCCTACTGTCCCCATTCTGCAACACCTCAAAGATAGGTACAAGATAGACTCGTCGGAGTTATTCTTCCTCAACAGCCTAAGGCCACCATTCTAGAAGATACCGATCGATTGGAACACAGTGGAATTCAAATGCAAATTTTTTCGGCATACGGAAGTCATACTGTTGACTATCATCGTTCCGATGGTGTTTCTCTCTTTAATTAACCTCGCGATATTCTTTCAAGAACAATCACTAAGCGACAGGATAGCATCCATCGCTGTTCTTCTGCTGGCCTACACAACATTCTTGCCTGTAGTTCGTGATCGCATACCACCTTCTCCAAATATTACCTTGATCGAGATAATGCTCTACGCAATCATGCTCAGCAGCACCCTGTGCCTACTGCGTAGCTTCCTCGATAGGGACATAAAAGAGTATAGCTATAAGTGGCGAAGTGACCCTTGCTTCATCATCAGCTTGACGATACTGATAGTTGTGTTCTTGATGGTCATCATCGGCTACGTCGGGAGGAAGAGAAGGCATCGCCACAATAACTCTCTGCAGAGCAAAAAATTCACGAAACAAGTGAAAGACTTCAAAAAATGGCGATCACTGGGAGCGGATAAGTACTTCCGAGAAACTGCACCAAAAATGGGGTATCTCCCCTACTCCAACGACTTTCTTTGTAAGGAGAATATACACTATCGGCTGTGGATGTGGAGATATCGGGTGTACTTACGACAAAACAACCTTCGTCTTGAGAAGGATCATGTTGTTTGGGAAAAGCAGTAGAAACTCTCCTTCTACGATAGGAAGGTGTATAAAGCTGTTGAGAAGCTCTACCGTTCATACGAGCTGTTCTATTTATTGGTGAGTCAGATCATCTATCTGGAGAGGATGAGATTGCTCGCAGAGAAAGGGGAAATACCAATCACACTGAGGAGAGTTTTTTAGCTGAGAAGGGAGGCTCTTTAGTTCCGTCTTCGGGGGAGTCAATTAATAATCGATGTCTACCGCAATTCAAGAACCAAATTCAACCTGAAGCTTATTAAGCTGTAGGAACTTCTGCAGGATATCGAATTTCGAATGGTATCACGCTACCCCAACCGACTCGGGAATAACATGGAGGAAGACAGTCCAAGGCTGTTCAGAAGAACAGGTCTCGCAACCCTATCCAAAAGCCGTGTCAGACAGCCCTAGAGAAAAATGCCTTTGGACAGTTGACGAGTAAAATTACCCAATAACCTTGCTTATTGCCTTTTTGCGTCAACTTTATATATTTAAATGGAAAAGCGGGAGAACCATCATACCCTCGATGTGCCCCGCAAGAAGTTCATCAAACGCAAACGACCGAGCTTCGCACTCAAGAAGAAGAGCCACAGACGACTGAAGCACACAGATCTCAGAAGGATAGCTGCCGAAGTGGTGGATAGCTAACCGTAGCTTATGATCGAAAAGCTGAAGTCGTATGGGCCCACTTAATTTGAAGTTATGCGTGTAAGCCAACCACCTAACGTAGTACTACATCGAAAAGAAGTGTGAGATCTGCCTAAATGCACAGTCCGAACAAAACATTGTGCTATGCGATCGATGCGATGATGCCTATCACATCCATTGTCTGGTACGCTTTGCTGAGAACATTCAGAACCCCCCACTCAAGGAAATCCCTGGAGATATCTGGCTGTGCTCGAGCTGTCGTCATGAAATTGAACAGGAGAACCATATCTAGCGATAATTTCCATCGGAGTGTCGTCGCTGCGGGGATGAACTGATCATGGAGAAGTACTCATTCATCAGGGACATGGATATACTTAGTGAACAGACCACCTAATTCCAGCTTGTGCTCCAAAAGAGAAACTTTGGGTTTCCATGTAGACATTGTGGCAACCATTTTCACTTCAACTGCCTCAGCGAACGAGTCAATTCAGTCAACTGCAAGGAATGTGAGTTGAAGCTTCGAAAGGAAGGGCCCAAGAGTCATGCAGAATACTTGGAGTTTATACGAAGATCGCAGACATACGAGGAGAGCTTTTTTCGAACTTATGAATTGATGACGGAGGCACACAACTACTAGTCAGAGACTGATGATGCCAATCGATTGAAGTTAATTGGGTTGAGACTTCCGAAGGCACTCACGAACCCATATTCGATAATCAAGGCTAGTCTGAGTCTCTACTACGCTCTTGCTACCCAGCGCATTAGATTCATCGATCAGCAGGTCTACTGCAAGGACAATGCACGTGTTACCGATAACAATACTGAAACGGAAAGCAGCAGGTTTTTATAGCTCAGTCAACGAGACCAGCGAGTCTTTGAGGAGTTCAAGAAGCTGTCGAATAAAGGCTATTTTGGTCCTCTCGAAGTCGTTTAGAACAAGACCCGAGGCTTCTTCGTAAAGGCGCTGTAGTTCATTCCGATTGGAACCATCATATCGGAGTATGTCGGATAGGTTGTTAATTCACGGAAGAGTCTCCAGTGGAAGACCAACGACAGCATCTTTAGCCTCCTACGAACTTCCCATAGTCGCACAAGCCTAGACATCTGCCCCTACAGCTTCGCAAATATCTCGAAATTCCTGTGTGGCATAAACAACTCGCACCGCCGCTCCCACTGGCTGGAGAACGTTCAGACCATGAAATTCAAGTACAACGGACGGGCGAGAGTGTTGTTCTACGCGAAGCGAAACATCCAACCCGGCGATACACTATTCATGGACTATAACGCCGGCGGTTTCGAGGAGTATCCCACCGATAACTTTAGCTGATGTTTTGTGAAGCTTCATTTGGCAGGGAACATTAACCTCCCTGACCGAATCTCATCAGAAATCGAAGAAGCTAGTTATTAAATTTAACTGCGACCATAATTGTTAAAATCTCCTAATGATTGAGGAAGAGCAACCACTCGTCAGTACCCTCTCGGCAAAGTTGCTGCGAAGGCGCAAGATATGCATGGGCGTATCCATTGGTTTGGCTGCTACCTTCCTAACCTTGGCCATTGTACTGCCATTCTTCTTGACATGGGTTATCAGTTTGGAAGCGGCAAAACAGATTCCGATGGCTCCAGACAATGAGTTTCTTTGGGCTCACCTTCCAGGAAGCACCCAGACGTTCATTCACCGCAACTTCACCTTCTTCAACTTCACCAATCCCAAGGAGGTCATCTATCTTGGTCATCGGCCTGTCTTTCACTAAATTGGCGGGTACCACTACATCGAAAAGCAGGACTACAATGATCTGGAGTACGTTGATAATGGCAAGGAGGCACGCTTCAACTTCCGCCTCCACTTCGACCAAGCTGATGATAGTCGCAATACGAGTGAACTTGTTACGTTTCTGAACTTCGTACCGATGGGTCTTTGGTACCAGGTGAAGTCAGCCAACTACTCGACATTTACTCAGCAGGGGATGGGGCTAGTTACCTTCACTCTTCGAGACTCGTTTAAGTCAATCGTACAAGCACAGGGCGTTTCAAAGCTCTTCTTGCTTAATTATACTTCGTACAGGCAGCTTGCCGCAGACGCTGACATTGAAGCGAGCAAGTTGGATGTGCTTTGGAAAGACCCTCTCTACGGACTCAACAATCCTAACCATTTCCAAGTTTGGGTAGCAGCCTCGCTGAACCGTTCCTCCGGAGACTATAAAATTTTAAAGAGTTATTTCGACTTGACCAGCCCACAGCTCAACACCATACTCGATTAGATCAAAGAATGGGCCATCCTGCTCACCCAGGCGATTGATAACTGGTACTGCCCAAATGGATAGACATGTGACGATGATTACTTAACCTTTGCACAGTTCAGTCAGTCAGCCATCACTGCAAGCCCTCCCCCTGGAGTTGACCCTTCAGATTCATTCTGTTCGCAAAATGACACGTGTGCAGGTTATCCCGAATTGAGCAGCTATCTTAAGTACGTGTTTCCAATTCAATATCCCAACAGGAAGGAATTAACAACTCTAAAATTCACAACGGAAGCGATGCGACGCTGGATCTCCCCTTCCAAGGAAAAGTATTGTTTGTTACACATTGGTAACATCCAGTTTCTCTGGGAGCACGGATAGGCTTTCGATTCAACAGGTTAGCCGAAGCTCCTGGAGCAGATTCAAGAGCGCTTCGTTCTCGAAAGCTACAACCATACCTTCGTATTCTGGAATTGGGTAAAATACTTCACGAAAGAGTTTCTCTTTCGGGAGGGCAAGAACGGAACCCGACAGACTCTTGCTATTGGAGGAGGCGGGGCCAATGGTATCTACGTTGCCTTCATCGCAGCTCAGGACTGGATGGACGACTATCTGCTGGCTGCTAAGCTATCTGCAAAGCTGCTGAAATATGAAAGCTGTAGTGCCTTCATGAATGATACTATGGCTGGTCTCACTCAAAACCAACTTCAAATACTATGCAATCAAACTGACTTCAGCAACTACACGACTGTGACTGAGCTTTCTCATGTCTGTGAGTTTGAGTACAGTGAAGAGTGGGTGGAGTTCATGAAACGTCCATCTTTAAGCGATCTGCAAATGGCACAGCTGTGTGACAGGGAAAACCCATCCCTGGGACAATTATTAGCGACATCCAGGAAATAAATATTTGAGCACTACGGGTGCAATATGATGGCAGTCGCATAACGCTGCACTCCCTTTGAATTGGCTATGTTGCAGTGGAACAATAGCAAGATCACCACCATGCCCATCCCTGAACTGCAGCATCTGCCGCACGCCATCACAATCAACGCTTGGAACAGCAGTCTACAACCTTACGAATATAACTACTACCTTGACTTCGTCAAAAGCTAATCAACTTTTCGACCGGACGCAGATAAGCTAGCCCAGCTGTTATCCTTCGACTTCCTGTTTAGTGGCACTCGTGTTCAGGAGATGATGCTTGAGAGAAGTGACTCACGTTTCGAAGAGATCTACTACTGGAAGGAACCGAAGCCTCTACGCTCATACATCAAGTACATGCTCATAGAGGTGTCTTTTGGAGGCTTTACAATGCGCCGTTCCCCACAATAATTGTTGTTTGGATATTAAGACGACTTCTTGAAGCAACTAAGAGATCTCGACCCAGCACAGGGAGGAGATCCAAGTCTAAGAACGATTGTCGGTCTCAATTAGCCGAATGTGACCGAATAGTAGTCCTATCTCTACCCTCAAAGCGTTAGCACAGGGATCGGACAGATCAACCGAACAAGAGCATACAAGACACTCAACGGTAAACCGACAATAAATCTAAATTTTTCATACTATGATGGGAATGAAATCATAAACACAACCAAATCTCCATGGCTCTAAGACGTTCCTTTAGACGGCACTGATGGCTCGAGAAGTTACCCGGGTCTAAAACCAAATGCATCAGAGAACAACATCAGCATTTACATCCCAGCCGTCTACCGTATTGGATAGGCCTACTATAACACGACCATCCAAAAGCATGGGATGGATGTATTCGACGTACGTATAGATCCCAAGGTCTTCGATTGTTCTCAGATCAACCCTGCCAACTAAAAGTATTTCATGGGGCTGAGCGGGTTCATTAACATTACAACCATCAGCTTCGCTCCTTTCTTTGTGAGCAAGAACCACTTCTTAGACTGTCCTAGCAACTGGTCGGAGCTGGTGGACGTATTTGACTAAAGCGGAAAGCATAGGATAAAGGCTAGCTATTATGATGATACCTATTTACACATTGAGCCAATCAGCGGAATCAGCTTCAGTGCTCAGATTTACTTACAGACCAGTTACCTTTATGAGCAAGATGAACTATTTGAGCAAAACGGCACCAAAATGTTACCGTTGTTTACACTCTACCGCTCAGCTAACGTCTCGGAGTCAGTCATTAATGACTACTTCTTCCCAATCAAGCTCGCCCTTGCAGTTCAAAAGTATTCATTCACCGGTGGTATCGTCCTGAGTGGGCTGTGTTTGTTGATAGCCCTAGGCATTTACCTTAGACTTCGGATCAAGGTAAAAAAAGGATAGTCAGAGTAGCATCTAAGTCGATCGGACTTGATGATATCGCTGCAGCCACAAGCAACCCCATAAGTGACAGTAACGAAAGCTCAGGAAAACATTCAGGAAGGTCCTGACAGAGCAAGTAGCGATGTCGCTGCATGATGAAACGATGAGATTTATAAAACTAAAGAAGTTATCAGCGTCTGCGGTTTACCATCCATAGAATAACGCACGGTATCATCGTCGTTATATTGAATACTGCGAGCCCTCTTAGTAGTTAGTAAGGGGTGCAA
>ERZ724508.648-NODE-648-length-23545-cov-5.372031_pt1 | contig 23545 bp, 27 predicted proteins | sample MGYA00376041_ERZ724508 | MGnify/ENA primary metagenome ERZ724508 (study PRJEB28724, sample SAMN07190887) | wastewater metagenome | isolation source: effluent of sewage treatment plant in Hong Hong | place: USA: Christiansburg, Virginia | collected 2016-03-01 ...
ACCCCCAACCCCGATGCATTGTCTAAGCTGGGCAGAACCGACTGACTTAGAGGACAGCCGAGTACTCTTCAACTCAAGAGTACTTCAGCATCTTACCAACGAAAGCGAGTTCGAGCATGACTCCCCATTGAAAAAAGTATCACCTGTAGGATATGGATAAAGCTGGGGTGTGGTGACGTTGTCGAAGGAACAATTTACGCGTTCAAAGGAAACCTCGCACTGGGGACAAGTGATCGTGAATGATGTTTACCACAACGCAGTAAGGTAATTGAGAGTGACATGATATTCAACTGAACACTATATTCGAAGCAGCTGGTCAGTATACTTAATTCTCCGGTCAGAGGTATCGTTGATTTGACAGCATCATCATCTTTTGGCTGATCTTCTCAGTCAGGCTATAAGCCAGCTCATCTTCGAAGCTGTAGTAGAAGGCTCCGGGTATTGAGCGCTTCGGCGATGATGTAGTTTGTTTGTGCTTGCGTTCATAGGAGATTCTTTGGTTCGACCCGCATTTCAAATCTGTGCTTCGAACGTAGTACTACCCATCATCTAGATCAATGGCCTGCATGCTGGATGTCGGTTGCTTTACTGGAGGGCCTTGTCTGTGCAGGTGTTCCTGCTTGTTCATGGAAGTCTTTCGCAGTGGCTCCTTTTTAATTGATTTTTCCATAGACACCACATTGATTCCTCGGTTTTTTCTGTTGAAGTCTTTGTCAGTAGATTCGAAGAGCCTTCCTCTTCTCCTAACCCCATGAACCGTTTCGCTGGGAAGGCTATTGACAGACTCCGAATTGACTCTATTCTGCTCAATGGAATTGAAGATCCTTCGAAGAGTATCCCTCGTTCTGGGTGCATTGTGATTCTCAACGATAACGAACCTATCGTACTTGCCTTTGTAGGAATTGATGATTCGTTGACTATGCTCTGAAGATACCACATCGTCCTGCTCGGAGTACACAAACAACGCCGGAACTCGACAGCTTGAGCAGTCTCTCACATCTATTTCGAATGGATCGTGTGAAAGTCGTTTGAAATTGCTTTTGACCAGGTCAAGTAGGATACTGATCATGAATGAAGGCACACTGACCTTCCTCAATGCGAGTTATTTGGTGATCTGCTCAAACGAACTAAATGGGCTGTCAAGCACCAGCATAATAACATCTGAGGGGTTGTGGTAGCTGATGGTGTGGAGCAGTGCAGAGACAGCGCCCATTGATCTTCCCCAGAGCACGAACTTACTGTATCGCAATCGTAGAACCTTCAGGATAGCCTCTAAATAGCTGTGGCTTATACCAATATCGTGCTTCTCCTTGCTACCGTAGGTTACGCAAGTGCCCTCGCTCTTTCCGCTTCCACTAAAGTCGAACACGCATAACGAATAGCCTTCCGGTAGCTATTTTAATAAGTTCAGTCCTTCCAAGCGAGTACTTCCAAGGCCATGCATGAATACGATGCAAATATCGCTTGGCTCGCCACGAGTAAACAGCGATGCCTTTAGGCTTTCACCAGTCGAGTTACTAACCACCATCGGCTCGTAGTCGATATCCTTATACTGTCGGAGATACTCGCCTAAGTCGACTAAGCTACATACCGACCATCTCCTCCGAGTAGCAGTAGCTGCGAGGTTTCACGATTTCGTTGCCGAGACGTTTGATCAGCTCCAGATTCTCCAGGTAGTCCATGCGAAAGTTATAATTAACTGTTAGCAGAAGAAGTAAGATGCTCATGGCCTCCGTGGTGATGGACGAGGCCTTCCGTATCGAGGGCGCTGTCTCGGGTCTTTCACCTTGCTATCTGCTTGCCTGACGAGTCGCACATTCATAAACTCGTGTCTAGCAATAGGGTGTTATTCGTCTGTCTGAAACTGGCTTAGGCTGCTCAAACGCTGAAGAACGCTGGTGATTAGAACGCTTTATCTCCGGTAGAGGTCGAAGGGCTTGGATGGCTCGCCCTAGTTGATGACCATGCTAGCATGATGGTTTTGCCTATTATTATATCGTCCACCGTCTTCTTCTTTGGTGAGGAGGAAGCTGCTGACTGCCTCATTTGATGTAGCGTTAATAGGCGTGGTATCGATATGCTTCTGGCTTCGTGCACCTTCCAAGAAGGATATGGATCGTTGACTTCCCAAACTTTTTTACCTTTTGGTCTTGCTAATCAGGTGCAGAGGACGTTGTAGCATTCTAGGTTTAATCGAGGAGGCTGCCTCTGAGTCAATTCCAAGTGGAGATAGCTGCTTCGGGAGTTCCTTGAGCCGACTATTCAGAACCTCTCGCTTAAAGTCAGACATATCCGTGATTCTTTAGTCCCAATGCCTGAGCCTCCCGAGTTACTGCATCTTATTCTTACTCATAATACGAATTTAGGGGAGTTTGGTCTCGTGGCGATCTGAAATCAAAGCCAGCAGCGTGCTCTGCTTACTTCGAACTTCTTGCGTAAGTCCCAGAGTCTACTCCAATAATCTTTCCACCCGAAAGGGAATTTAGCCGTTCAAGTCCATATCATGCACAAACTGTTTCCATACAGACGCATTTTTGGCGATGTACTTGAAGAAGAATACGGGTGGAAACTGCCATGAGTGCCCAGCAGTTTTAGCCCGACCGTGCACAACCCAACCACGGGCGATGTTGCGGCCTCGACAGTCAACTTCCCCCTCATCAACAAAGTTAATTCCTGTGAGGTCGTAGTTCCGGTAAAAGCTATTCTTACGAACTTCCTGCTGTAGGAGGTTAGTTTCGTTCAGATACACACACAGCTATGAGTTTCTCAGAAAGGCATTGATTTCTGGTTTGGTCTGCTCTTAAGGAAGCGACATAACGACCACTGGAGCCTCGAGGATGAAGATGTGATTGTAGACTATGTTGCTCACTGAAGTCATTTCAAACTCGACGTGCTTCTCTACATTCAATTCATGGCCCTATTAGTGTTACTCGGGTAGTTTGGTTTTTAGGTTTTCCTGCAAAGGTTGCTGCAGAAGAAAGTCGGAGAGAGTGATACCTTTCGGAAAGTTGGGCAGCCTTAGCCTTTCCCTGTAATACTCCATCATGCAAAGTTTATCCATTGACGACTGCACTTCACTCAGACGAATCAGATCGTTCTATCCCTCTTGGATTTCCCTCTTCTTCAATGTAATGTTGGCTGCTCGTCCGTGCACCACCACATGCTTATACTTTCCGTTACAGATCCCGTGTGGAAGTGTTGCCGTTTTTCGCTCAGTGTAAAGTAACAGCTTGGTTTCCTTACGCCGCTTGAATACTTCGTCTGAATCCACTTGCAACTTCATCTCAGCGTTCAGATAGCGCATGTACATCTTGAACAGCTTCCTCTCGTCTTTCTAGAGGTTATCCTTTCTCAGCAGGAACAGCCAGATCTCAATTGGGAAGTTATATAGGTCGGATTCATGGTTGTTCTGGGTTTGCAGATGCTGGAGCTTACCAACCCACCCGTCAAGCATCTTCTGCAGATCCTGAAGGTCAGGTTCGAGCAGGTCGCCAAACCCTGTAACTAGTCTTCCCAGTACATTTGGTTGGACACTCATGATTATCGTACAACTAGTCAGTTCAAAACATAACCACGCACAATATCATTCACAATGGAGGAGCAACGAATGGCTGTGGATAGCCCCATGTATACTTGAGGTCGTTCTCTCGAACCACATCTCCATTTTCTAGCCTCATAAAGGTCATCAGCAGAATAGGAGCAATGAATTCGACCCAGCCATGTCTTTGGTAGACTCGTAAAAAGAAGCGTTGGTAGGTACAAGGACCCTCGACTGCGAGGTTGCTTGGATCATAGAACCTCTCCAGCCAAGCAACAGCGAAGCACATGATCATGAGAATGACGGAGGCAAGCATTATTGATCTCCAAATCTTAGCAGTGAAGGTGCTCTTGACCGTGAGCTTGAGCACCGTAAAGATGAAGTAGCCAATAATGAGTATGGCTAAGTGACTCCAAGCTATGAGACTGGCAAAGGTTGTTGTCCAAGGTTGAAGGTGGTAGCTTGTGCAGTCCTTCTGAAGCAGCTGCTGGTAGGCAAATAGGAATACTGGCCAAATGATACACCCACCAAGATTGACAGCCTTCATAGCCAGCTCAAAGGGTAGTGCAATCACGCATAGCACCAGCAGGTTAATTCCGATACACGTGAACAGTGTCATATGCCCAAGGGCAGTTACTGATTGGCAAGCCTCTCTATTGTTGACGATCAGTGCAGAGGCGACCATGAGGTACCCAGTCATCACTACGACCAGAGCATAGTACAAGTAGAAAAGCAGCCTTCGAAAGACTGTGCTGCATACCATCAGCAGCAGCATGAAGGTGGATACACCGAGCATGGCCGTAGCGAGCATCTTGACTGAATTATAGTATGAGCGGAAGGACGTAGAACATCTGCCTGGAAGTTCCAGCCACCATCCGGCGACTTGCTCGGAGTTGAACAGCAGCAGGGAGAGCCTCATGACTGCAAATACGATGGTTATGGTCTTGGATTGAGGAACGTTGATGTCCGAGTTCATAACTTAAATAATACAAATGGAGCAGCAATCCAACAACGAGTTTGATTTGGTGCAGAACTTGCTAGCCAAGCAGACCATCCGCCTAGCAACGATGTGCCTGAAGCGCTGTAGGATGCTCAACGAGCTGAGAAGTTCACGGCCCACCCGACTCTAGCTTGATTGCTTCGGTAGTGCCTCTCTTATCCTAGCTGACTGCTAAGCCAACGTAATCTACGGAGACGATGAAAAGGAGAATCAGTGATGTTAAATTGATCAGAGAAGCAGGTTCAAAGGTAGCTGCGATGTCTTGATAGTCGAACCATCTCTGTAGCTGCTCTAATCTGGTTTTCGATGATTTGGTGGTTTAGTTATGTGCTGCTGTCACCTCTAGTGTGGGATATTGGTTGGTTGGGTAGCCTGTAGGTTCCGGAGCGAGGCTCTCTTTGGCAAGTAATATTCCTTGGGTAGTAGTAGGTATATTCCTCCATACCGTACACCGATGCCCTGTCGTAATTCAACCGCAGCTTCGGACCGGATATCCCAAAGAACTCTTTACTGTCGTCAATGGTCTTGTCATTCAGGTTTTAGGATCGCCGTTCTTCCTGATACTGAACCGTTGATGTGATTGCCGAGGACGATCCTATCTCTTCCTCGATCTCCGGCATGACCATTAAATCAAGTTTCAAAGCACCTTTAATAGTCGGTTACGGCAGACTTTTTCCACTGCCTGGTTGCGATTTGCTTGGTTGGCTGTTTTAGTAAGAGCTGTTTCTTTCGTAAAACTACAGTCCGTCCTCCTTGGTCAACAGCGAGTTGATTAGACTCCTTTCTGTCGCAGACATTGACTCATCTCCTTCGAACGATTGATTTTCTTCCTCAATCAGGTTCAGCCTCTCAGGAGAATTCGCTGCTGTTGTCTTTACTGCACTTCCGTTTCTTCTTTGCGACTAGCCGTTAGCAATTTCCTCCATGTCACCAAAATCCATTATAGGTGCTGTTTCAAAACCTGTCTCAGTGTTCATGACGATGGGCTCAAGAGGCCAGTCGCAGCGTTTGGGTGAGGCTGGTGAAACTGTCTTTGGCGATGAAAGTTGTGTAAAGGTGCCTACAACATTGACTGTCTTTGGAGAAAAGCCTCGTTTGATGAATCCATCACCCTTGTGGTTACTGTCGAGATTAGATGGCGAATGGATTGTAAGCAGAAGTGAAGGGTGATCTTGGTATAACTGATTTTCATCAGCATCGTTGGTCTGCCCGAACGAGGAGTTATGGATGTTGGCCATCCCCAATTTCGTTACGAATATGATGTATTTGCTATAACTTGCGATTATCAAAGCAATGTCCAATTGTCACTCGTCTATCACTCTCTTAACCTTGCTTGTAGCAGCCAATTCGGATAGGTCTTCCTCAGCCAGTGACCTGCTTTGCCTGAACAGTTCGAGATCTGGCTCTATCTGACCCTCCTTCAAGCTGAGGAACAACTGTACTGTTTCTTGAGGATTATGAGACCAAATAACTCGGACTGTGGCAAATTTCTTCAGCAGTTCAATGACTCCACGACGCACGTTCAATTGATACTGCTCCTTCGTCACATAGTTCCAGGAGACATTGAGCTTTTTCATGGAAAATTCTTCATCCGTAGAACCTTCGATAAGTAGATAGGGTTGCCGAAATAACGAAGACATTCTCTTGAGTTGATCCCTGAGTCTTCCACTTCGCAGCGATTCATGGATATCTCGAGTTGAAATTGCTTTTCTCTCGACAGCTCGATCGTTAGAGAGAATGTAGTCCCCTGTTTCAAGCATCATCGGCACAGTGGTGAATCCAGCAAAGTATAGCTACGATGGCAACTGAGAGTTATATTACCTTTTGTCGACGATAATGAAGTCTTTCTTGATGCTTGGCAGCAACGGTGCTGCAGGCTCATTTGTACCCTACATGTATAACCAGTTTACGTATCTCAGCATGCTCCTTGACTTCATCGTTCGTTCCTTGATTTCAGCAATGCGAGACTTGAAGTTGTCAATGTAGTTGCCAAGGTTTGCTCTGGCCTTGCCAATCTACCAAAATGCACTATCTTCCTGTGTGGCTTCGTGAATATAGACTGCCTCTTCCAAAGATTTCCGACAGTTGATTGTAAACACTTGTTTGATCTTTTCAGCTTGGAGGTACAGGCAGCGTAGTACAGTCAGGTTTGGGGTATACATCACAGCATGGGTGGGTTAGTGCAAGCGGAGAAACTCAGCAACTGTCTCTGGGCGATCAGGGTTGCAGACTACCACTGAGCTGCCAGCACAGTTGAGTTCTATAGTATCAGTATAGTGCAGATACTGCGGATGATCTCGAACCCCTTGAAGTAACGGCAATACCTAAATGTAACGGAACTGAATGGACTGAAATCTCTCCTTTTGAAGCCTCTCAAGATTCTCCACGAGAGTGGGATATCGAGAAGGTTATTCCTGGTTGGATAGGTTATTGGATAGGAATTCGTCGTAGTGGGTGAAGAAAAGCACCAGCTCTTGGTATAACTCTTACAGAAGGATGCAGCTGTTGATGAGAAACAACTGTTTGGAATTTGGTTTCTTCAGAACCAGCAAATGGCGGAGCTCGACACGCCTATCTACTCTTTATTCTTCTAGCAGGGCGAGAGCCGAGCGAAGTCTATGCAGCATCTGTTGATTGGAAATATAGCTATGAATTTCCTGCTGTAGGTAGTTTACAAGTCTATTGCTATGTGCAAACACCCAAATTCTTTGGGAAGGCTCTTTCGATATTGTTTGGAGAATCGATGTGAGCACGCTTATCTTTTTTGTGGTCGGATAGAGAAACTTTAATGAATAACTCACACTAAAGCTCTGAGGAACGGAGTCGGCCTGGGACTGAGTATTCTCCAGAGTGAGGAAATCGAGGTTTACATCACGCTTTTCCTGGATTGGTCGAAACTCAAAGATACCACTTCGAAGCCTCTTCTTTAGCTACTCTATCCGTCCCTGAGCTTGCTGATTGGAGGTATCCCAGAACTGTGCTGACTCCTTCTTGGCAGTAAGATACGTGTTGAGGGTGCGCCACGTTTCCACTGCGGTATAGTTGCTAAGCCTAAACATCAGTCCCCTGACCTGTCGTAAGTTGGTGATCAGAGGATGCGAGGAAGGCTCATCAGCCACCACTTAATCTTTTTCTCTCGAAAATAGTCTGTAGAAGTAGTGCAATCTCCCTGATTGTTAGCTCTTCCGTTCCTCCCTGCTCATACAGGAATCGCAGTACTTGAGAAGCTCGTCAAGACATTGCTGAATTGCACGATCATTCTAACTCATCGTAATGGATTCCTCCAATTCCTCAAAAGCCAAGGTACGCTATTGAATCTGCTTGAGAATTCTTTCATGACCGAACGGCCACATCACTACTTTCTTAAGCCCGAACAGCTGGTATAGGTTTTAAAAGGTAGTGACAGTTAATCGACTAACCCTCTGGCTGATGACAATAGTTTGAGTATGATTGTTGATGGAGAATGGGCTATCACCTTCCACCCTTGTGAGATGGTTAATCCAAGCGAGCTGGTCCTTGTAAGTCTTCACGTGTTCACAGTCTCTGAAAAAGATCTTCGTGATGAGTTGGGAAGGGAGCTCCGAACCGGACAGTAAATCTAGGATCACAATACCTGCTGTCAGTGTGTAGAATCCACCTTTGATGTAGGCCTCTCTTCGCTTTTCCTTCTTCAACGGAGTAATCTTAACCAGTTCAATTCCTGAAACATTCTTCCCAAGCAGTACTAGTTCCCTGCGTCTTTCGTTCGCCACCCTGTTGACCTCAGCAATCTCAATGTCATCCAAACCCACGAACAAGTACAACTCCCGGTCGTTGATGTTTATAAGGTATTCAGCGAGGATCTCACTAAGGCTGATTGCTGAACTCATCAGTAGGAGTACTCCATCCGAAGGCTGCTGTGTTTTTCTCAAGCTGTTGTAGATGTAGTGCGCAAGGCTATCCTTCTTCTGCTTGGAGGTCTATTCAGAAGGACCAAGTTCCTACATGATGAACTTATTAATTTGGTTGAGGAAAATTTGGCGGGTTGATAGCTAGCTTATTGGAATTGACGATACTCTTCGCGTACGAGTTCTTCTCCTTAAAGGCGATTATAGCACGCTCTTCTCAACAATTCATAAAAGAATTTACAAGCAGCATCATGAAAGTTCACTTCTCAGAGACTGAGTTCGGCAAGTTCCGCCTCGCAAAGGTCAAGGCTGTCGCTGCTCTGACAAAGACTGAGCTCACTGAGGCCGTATTCGATGCAAAGTCACCCGTGGCCAAGTCTGTCCATTACCACTCTCTTCCTCTCCTTGAGACTCCTCAAGGCACCATCTTTTCATCCAACGCCATCATCAGGTTCCTCGCTAACTCTTCGAAGAGTCTTTATGGAGCCAACCCCCACGAGCAGGTAAGGATTGTTTGATGTAGGCTCTTGTTGATCAATGGCTAGACATCATCAACTGCGATCTCGAGCCAACTGTCGGTGCAGTGTTCCTTGCTGTTGGTGGACGTGAAGTTGAAACCAAGAAAATCCACGATGATCTGAACAAGTTCCTTGGATTCGTTGATGGACAGCTGAAGGATAAGAAGTTCCTGGTCGGAAACTCTCTGACTATCGCTGACGTTGCTCTTGCCAGCAATGTTTGTGCTCTGTTCTGTCATGCTCTCGGTGCTGAAGAGCGAAAGCACCGTGGACATTTGGTTGCTTGGTGGAGCAGCATTCAGGATCAAGTTAAGGGTGCCTTCGGAGAATGCAAGTTGGCCGATAAGGCTCATGCTTCGCTTGCTCACAAGCATGCCGCTCACGAAGAGAAGAAGGAACACAAGAAGGAGGAGAAGAAAGAGAAGAAGGAGGATGCCAAGAAGGGAGAAGCCAAGAAGGAAGAGAAGAAGGCCGAAAAGCCAGCTGAAAAGAAAGAAGAAGAATTCGACCTTTTCGGAGCTGACGATGCTGCTGCCGCTCCTGCCGCTCCAAAGCCCAAGCCAGTTGTCGCTGAGAAAAAGAAGAAGGAAGTCATCGCAAAGTCCATCGTCGTCTTCGACGTGAAAGTCTACGACATTGAGACCGACCTGAAAGCCTTGGCCAACAAGATTTTTACCGAAGTTAAACTCGACGGGTAAGAATACTTTAATGCAGTTTGGTTTGGAACACTGACTTTAAGATCCTCCCCGTAGCCTTCGGTATGAACATGCTTGAGGTGGGTTGCGTCATCGAAGATCTCAAGGTGACCACTGACGACATTTTCGAGAAGATTGAAGCTTGGGAAGAAGTCCAGTCAACAGATACTGTTGCCTTCCAGAAGGTGTGATCGTAAACAGAGAGATAATCAGCATCGGCAGTCATAATATAATCAATGTCGAGATAGTATAATCGAGAGGAGGACATCATCATTCGGGTATCCCCCGATTCACGAGAACTTGATGAAAGACGAAGGGATAAGTTCTTGAATCCTATAGACGGCTTGACCGTCGTCATCATGAAAGAAGGCCGAAGAGGAGAAATTTGTACAATCGATGTGGAAGGTGGAATCCTTTCGACTGGATTCAGCCAGTTGGACAAACCTTCTGATAGAGCTTGGCCAATCGAGCTGCGAATGTCCAACCCACCCCCCATCGCGAAAGAGGATCTAAATAACTTTATGGCTTTCATGGTAAGTGGGTACCTGAAGACAACAGTGTCCCGTATCTGGACATACTTCATCCTGGCATGTGCTTTCTAAACTGAAGCTTTCATCACCAGCATGATGTCATACCCGCTCGTGATCGACAAATAGTAGATTGTCAGGTTATGCCTTGGTGGGTACTTTCGGTTCCTCAAGAAAATCCGACTGAACACTGGTGGGCAACAACCGATACCATTCTTCCAATGGTTGGTCGGAAACAATCCAACCAAATTCCGGATGGCAGACCTCGTAGAAAACACAAGCGAAGACGTTCAGATTGAAATATTAGAATGCAAAGCTATGTCTGGAAATCTGAGTCTTTCTGAGCTGCGCTCCCTCGAAGATTCCCTCCGGCGTTACTATGCCAGTCAGCAAAGATAAGGAGAATATACCAAAACTCTGAAAATCATTCTTCCACATGACTATCTCACAATTGATGCTGTTGAGCACTTCAGAGGTATTTTGTACTCAAACGATCGAGCGTATATGGATGCTCTCAAAAGGATCCGACAGTCCCTGATAACCAAACAAAGCAATCTATAGAAGAATCAGAAGAAGCTCAAGCAAACTCTTGAAGCAAAACGTTCCGAGTTGGAAAGAACAGTCAAGGATTACTACATCTCGGAGTTAGATGCAGTGCTTGACTAGGACCGAAGGGCTAACCCCTCTCGCTATACAAGACCAAGAGAACAACCAAGACAAAACCCTCGCCCAGTTGAAAAGGAGGAGGGTTAATGGGAGCAGCCTCCATACTAAGTAAGTAAATTCAAAGAAGAGTCGAATGTAAAGAACGGAAAGAAGAATAAGAACAAGTCGAAAGAGTAGCTTGAGATGGATCAGGCTATGGCTGATAGTTTGAAAGATCAACCACCAGCACCCCCACCAATCAGGATAAAAGCTGCGGCTAAACGATAACCACACAACAATGGAGGAGGAGGATGCTCCCTCAAGGAAAGGGTACAGATGGATTGTGGATGTTCACTGTGCCTAGGATGCATCGTAAACTTCTACTTCGACAGAACAGACATTATAGATTTCGATGAGCCACTCGACTGGAGGAGATGCCAAGGACTGAAGTTTCCCGTGGACTGTTGGAACTGCCGCAAGGCTATAACCCAAGACGACATCCGACAAATCAACCGAGCTCGGGGTCTTTGATCGAATGTGTGTTGGAGGATCTTCTTCTGTGTTGATGCTTAGTCGTTACTTGTTTATTATTTTGCGATTTCAGGGGTTGATATGCTCGAGGTGTCAAACCACGGAGTCGGCTTCGCTTACTCCGATGCAGGGCTTATGCAGACCACGGTGAACATTCGTAACCTCTCCGCGACTGGCTACGTCACTTATAAAGTACATCACGCTATCAACCCAGATCAAAACCACAACTCCCGATTTGTTCGAGGTCAATCCTAGCAAGGGAGTTCTTCAACCTTCCCAAACAAAGACCATCGAGTTTAAGATGAACAAAGTACTGTCACGAGCATAAGCTCGAATCCTCTCCGTGAAGGAGAAGTTTCTGATTCAAGCGATTGTGCTGCCAGATAAGAAAACACCAAAGGAAATCGAGCAGCTCTGGGCAACCTACCGAAATGATCCCAACAAGATAGAAAATACTAGGCTGAAGCTGCGAATCGATGGGATTGAGAATACAGAGCAAATGAGATCAATCAGTGGAGCAACTAATACAACAGCTCAACCACAGGCAGTTGCTCAACAATCACAAGATCTCTTTCCCAGTGTAAAAAGCAGCCGAGCTGGGCTCTCACAGTTTGGTTCGGTTGCCAGCACAAAGCTCGCATCAGCTCAACAACAACCACTGAAGTAGTCGGCAGCAAATAGGCAATATCCAACCCAACAGGTTACTGCAGCACTCTCCTCGACGCCAACTTTTGAAACTCCGAGGCCAGAGGCTGCCTTCGCAACTCAGCTGAGTCGAATTCCAAGCCAGCCCTTCGACGAGGAACGAGCATTTGATAAATTCGAAGAACTCAAACACCAATAGGTAGCAAGTATCATAACCTTAGGAACGATTGGAAATCGAGCGTGACGAGGTCTTCCGAGGAGCCAACAAGAATAACTACCAGACTACCAAATCAACTTCATTGCTTCCAAGTACATGTCGACTAAACAAGAAATTTTGCTGTTCGCTGTGCTCTTTGTCGTCGGGATTGGCCTAAGCAAGTATATCTTCAACCCTCGACAACGATCCTCAGCTGAACAATTAATCCAGTAAGGAGAGACAGTCCGTGAGATCCTCCGAGACCAGCGTCTGAACCCCCATCAAAAGATTATCCTCACAAGCGACGATAGTTCCGAAGTAATTCTCACGAACGACGACGATCAGCCTATTCGTCTGAGTGTTCGCACAGCGCAGCGACAAGACGGTACAAAGAAGCTCATAATCAGCTGATTAGTTCTACTAATATAACCAGTTATATCAAAAATCACTAACGTGGAGACTTCGCACTGCGAGTACTCGGAGTTGATGCTGAAACCTTTAGTAGCTAGCGGGTTAGCACCACTCGGTAGTCTTCTGGACACTTCGGCAGGGTACCAGACGACTTGAGTTTGTTGAGACCACGGTGTGTCTGTCTGCATTTCTTCTGCTTCGTCGCAGTTTGAGGTTTGGAGCGTCGAAGGACTGCATCCAGGTCGATAAGCTTGAGAATTTTCGTGAAGAGATTTGGTTGCTGCTTACGAACAGGATTCGGCAATGTTTACCGGCCTTTATCCTCACGCTGCTTTTCTTGCTCTTCCGTGCCGCTCTTTTTCTTGTTTTTATGATGCCTACCAAAGCTTTCCCGAGGCTCTTCGAGTTTGGGACAATTATACTCTGCTTCCATTAGTATCTTCTCTGGGATGGACTCCTCCGAATCCGATGAGTCTAAAGGCCGTTTGATCTGCAGACTCCTAATGCATGGAACAAACAGCCGGGTGCACTCCCCACTATTAAGCGAAGATTTGAGAAACTTGATTTGCTCACTAAATCCACCATACTCTGGGATAGTTTGCTTGTAAATGCCAAAGAGCTCGTTATGCTGCTTGACTATCTCTTTAGCGAAGACACTGTTAAGGGGTAAGAACAGATAGAGGAGCTCCATACACTTGTTCATCTGGATCTCCGAAAGTGTCCGAGAACTCTGAGATTTGGTCTTACTCTCAGTAGTCATGCGCAGCACTGAAAGCTGAAAGAGAGAAAGAGTCAAGTGGGTGATCTAGTTCAGCAAAATAAATTACCAGCTACAGAACGAACTCGGTATCCATCGGTTTGTGGAGGAACGGTTGGTTCAGTTCTTCAAGAATAACCTGCTTCGGTTCAAGCATGGTGGATATATTTTGGGAGTAGAGGCTATGCCCCTTCACAAAGGCTTCCTTGATTCGGGAGACTGGCAGCTCGATTTCGTTGACTGAAGGGTGCCTGTTCATCAGCTTCTTGAAGAAACAGTTCTAAGTGGAAGTGACAAATACCTTTTCATTGGCCTTACGGAAATATGGAAAAATGTCTTCAGTATTCTTGTAGAAGATAAACAACAGCTTATCGGCTGGCCGTTCGAGAAGATGCTATAAACGCTTACCTGTCTTCCGCACAGCATGCCCTTCAACACTCTCAACATTATTGGCGTTACGGCGTGTATTTCGCTGCTAACAGGAGCCTTCTTCTATCCGAGGTTCAAGCAAGGAGCGCCTCCGGCCGGACAGTGATCTGGTCAATTGCTCGTGGTCGCCGCCAACTTTTGATTTTTTCTTTTTAGCAGGACGATTTCGATACTGGTTAACAGTCCCCGAGTTCTTTTATCCAGCCAATCCACATCCGACCATGACGAACATGACTAAATCCATGAGAAGATCGACGCCAACGCATACTGCTTCCTTGTAATGTCGAAGTGCTTCGTACTTGCGTCCTACTTGCTCGAAGATAACTCCATTGGCAAGCTTGAGTCTCCCGTATAATAGTCTGAGGCGGGTTAATCGCAGTTGATCCGAAAAGGCCTGAGGATCTAGAGCACCCGCTTTCTCGTCGACATACCGATCGAAATAAGTGAGTCTTGAATTTAGGCGGCCTTCACAACTATCAAAACAGCTAAAGGCATCATCGTAGAAGCCGTACCGGTAAAAGCACACTCCAAGGTTGCACAGCAGCAGTAGCACGATATCCTCTGGAAGTTCGCCCTCAGCATGTTCTAAGTATACGTCGACGACCATCTCAACCCAACGGAATTCCCTGAGAGCTTGAAAGTGGTTGCCAGATGCCATAGTCATCGCTGCCTGAGTCAATTAAAGCCTACTTTGTCCAGTTGCTCCCAAACGTATAGTTGCACAGATTCAAATTGAAGGCAGAAGTGCGGATCTGCGTGGCTGAAGATCCTGCCCTGGGATGCGAACATGGGTGATGGAGCTACCAGCTGCTGTTGGATGAGTTCTCTGCAGTGGTCATAAGGAAGTTCCTGATGAAAATGAGCGGAAGCGAGAGGTTATCGGGACAGTCTATCCTGCATATTACAATTAAGTTTCTCATGGTCCAGTAACTGCCTCCAGCACTATTAATCTCGAGTTTCCAAGCGAGTCGGTGCTTGCCGTGAGCTCGAAACGACGATCAGAAAATTGGAGCTTAGAAATTATATTCGGAAAAGGAGCGCATGGGTATCGAAGTGTTCGGAAAAGTGGCGAACATACTCGGAGTTCAGGAAGACTTCATCAGGATCGCTTTCATGTTCATCCTAAACATCACACTCAGTAACCTCAAGGTTGATCTTAGGCATGTACTATCGGAGGCTGAAAAACCCCACGCACCGCCATCTGTACTCGTTCATTCCAGGCATACTGTTCCTCGGACTCATGCTTGAAGAGTGGTCATTGTACGTAATAGCCACCGGCATCATCAGCTACTTCCTGCTCAACCAGATCGGGCATAGGCATTTGCTGATCGCATCATTGCTCAGCTTCACACTATTAATCTTCATCCATGTGTATCGTGCAGTGTAAGTGCTCAATAACTCAGTTTCGACTACGACAGCTGGAAACTGGATTGTTCAGTCATGCAAATGTTCATGACGACGAAGGTTGTCTACTACGGGCTCTACCTGCAAAGTAATAAGCCTCTGGGGTTGCTCGAGTACCTAGGGTATGCTTTCTTCTTCCCCGGAGTGCTCATTGGGCCGACATTTAGTGTCCCAACCTATCAAAAATTCATCGAGCTTAAATAGCAGTACAGCAATATTCAATACTCGGTTGCCAGTGTCACGACCAACATCCTCAAGGGAATCGGGTATTCCTGCCTAACGGTACTTTTAGTTCCAAGGTTCCCTCCGAGTTGGTCCCTCGTAAGTGAGTTCGCAAAATAATCTGGATTCTCAATGCGACTGGTCATCATGTTCTTCATTGGAATCGTGTACCGAATCAAGTTCTACACCGGATGGGCATTTACTCAAGCAGCCGCCAACTGTAGCGGTATTAGCTACGACAAAAATGGGACATTCACCGAAGTTGACATAGGTTCGGCAATGTACGAAGTTGAATACAACCCGCGATTAAAGACTGAGCACTGGAATGCTAGTGTGCAAAAGTGGCTCAAAGTATGCTTCTATGAACCAGTTTCGGCTTTGTACCCGAAGAGCCAGGTAATTCCGACTTTAGTGGTATTCTTGTTCTCAGCGGTCTGGCATGGCATCTACTTTACGTACTACATCGGGTTCCTCGAATGGGCACTAGTTGCTAACATCAGCAAATTCCTGTTCAAAGCTTCTTGGAAATTCGGGAAATTGGAGGGTACTCCCTTGCTGAAGGGAATAACATGGGTAACTTCCAACCTATTCATGAATTACATCGGTATGCACATCGTTATGCTCAATTTTGAGTTGGGAATTGCATACTATAACAGCGTCTACTGGTACGGAACAATTGTCATGATCGCTGTTCACATCTTCTTCAGCTTTACAGGTTGGGGCCAGCGACCCTCCAAACCGAAGACTGTACAGCCAACCAATGGAGAACCGAAATCCAAGCAAACTTGATTATTTGTGCTGAATGGCCAATGATATCAAACAACCGAAAAATTAAACAATGATTTAACAATCTTTCATCATTGCTGGTGCTGGTTCATCAGGAAGCTTGTAGCCAAACGTGGAAGGAAGTCTTACCATTTCGACAGAACAGAGGCTGGAAAGAATGATTTAGTCGAAGACCGGTTTGTTGCTTGTCTGTTAAGCATCGTAGAGTAGTTTGAGTCAAAGTTTCGATGGATTGTTGAAGGAGAAGTTGAACATTCAGATATTTAAACGCTACCACACTGGCTGTTTGAGCATCGAACCGAAGAGTTTTGCTGATGAAAACTGCTGAAGTCTTTGTCGCACAGCGAACCTTCGAGCGATCCGAAGTGACACCTAATTACTGCTTCAGGTTCTGCTGGCCCCTCAACGTCCCCGGCGCCCCCCAAGGGGTTTCCTGGTTCAGGAACAGAATCGGAAAAGCCTGCAAAAAGCGCAAGCAAAGGGAGGGGGGGACCCCGGGGACCTGAGAGAGGAATGCTAAAGGGCCATGATTTTCTGAGGAGAGGGGAGAGCGTGGAGATGCCTCCTCCCCCCTCCTCGAATGGCCCTTTAGCGTTCCAGCTAAACCTTAAGCAGCAGCATACATGTCGATAGGCTGGCAGACTTCCAGTTGTGAGGGTGGCTCTTGCGATGACTCTTGCGGTGGCGATTTGTGGACTCATATTATTAATTATTGAGTAGTACAAACAGATTGACGTATTAATCTCATATTGTTGGTGTACTGATTCTCTCAATTCATAATGGTTGAGACATTTATCGAAAAATAGCTGCTGAAATTCAAGTCAATACAAAACCAGTCAAAAAGGATTCTCAGTGGGGTTTTAGCTATGTCTTAAATGTGGAAACCTTCGATTGGTGGTATGCTGCACCAAATGGTTCGAGATGTCTTTGTTTTATCTTCTCTTGTGGGAAACTGTTGACAGTTCTGTATTGTGTCGTACGAGTGTCGGAACCATCAGGACTGCCTTGTCCAGTACGCAATGGGTACCGTTCCACACGCTCACAGTTGGACATTTGATGCACTGCCCCTTGAAAGGATGCAAATCGGTTGGGCAACCTCCGACGTAGATCGTTCTTCTTGTTCTTGAGACAACTACAGCAACTATGCAAACAAGAGCGAGAGCTGTCAAGGCTATCCAAAGCCATACTGGACACAAGCAAACTCTTCTTCTCCATACTGGCACAACCTCGACTACTTCTGTCACTGAGGCTGGGCTACGATTGATTTTTCTTGGTGACGTAACTTCAATAGTCTGTGGCTGAAGAAGCTGTGGGATGCTATTTGTGTTTATGACTCTTCTCTGGTTCGGCACTACTTCCAAGTCTAATTCCTCTTCAGCATTTTGCCCAACAGCAGATGGTAGATGAGGGTATTTGACAGCAACATCTGCCTTTGGCATATCCTCTGCTGAACCCCGAAGAAGTGAATAGTCCTTTGGTTGCGATGAATAAACCGGAGCATTCGGATCTATCCTATATTCCACGTTTTGGCCACTAAACGGTTGTGGGTCCTGCATGTTCGGTCGCTTGTCAGTATAGAAGATGCTCTTCGTCTTCACGAATCCGTTCAGTTCTTCTGAGGGTTGAGCCTCTTGGAGATATTGGTTTGCAGGGTTATTAGTGTTGACCACAGGAGATAATCTCTCCTCACTGTACGTCTTTTTGACGATTGGTTGCGAGAACTCAGCGGGACTCGCTGGTTTGATGTCAGGGTTGATCGAAACTCTGTTAATGCTATAGGTCATCGGAAACATTGAGCCAACACCAAGGGGTGGAGCTGCCGAGTTTGCGGCTGGCACATTCGAGCCCCTCTAATCTTGCCGATCGCCTCCATGAATGTAGATGTCGTTGGCGCGATCGATCGATGCTGCTCGATCACCTTGCATCTTAATATTAAAATAATAACCGCTAATGACAAAGAGAGTTCTTGGAGATTGGAGATTGGATGATACTACAGATTTGGGTGGCACCAGGTATATTTAATAACAATGCTTGGAGCTCACAAGAGTAATGAACCATGGGACACCTGCTGCAAGATTCTCGATCAGTTCATGCGAAATCGAGACATGCCCAGTAAGAAGCTCCTACCCAACGAAAAGTATGTGCTGGTCTATGAGTAATTGAAAGCGTAAACTCAGCACCATCTATAAGCTCTGCAGTGACTACCGGAATAAGGTTGCAGGAGACGAAGTCTACAATAAGTTCCTGAGGTTGGTAACAGGCCTGCTGCAGGAACTCAACGACGAGTTGGAGGACACGAAAGGCATCTATAAAGTTAAGAAGCTCGGTGAAATCTGGAAGGAGTACATTAGCTATCTCAGCTACTTGTGTCGGCTGTTCGGCTACGTCGATCGTTCATACGTGGAGGAAACTCGGAAAGAGCGTCTGGAGGTGCTAGGTGTTGGACGATTTAAGGACACTATACTCACACAAAATCGAATTTAGTACATGGATGCCATCTTCTTTGAAGAGATCGCTGCCATACGGCAGTCGGGTCTCGACACATCGACTGGCGTTCTCAGATAGTTTGTGGGCATGTTCGTCAACCTCGGCCAGCGATATCCTCCATTCGTCGAGATTGTCAACAACCTCAAGAATAAGCAGCTGGCGTGCAGTCGTTCCTGGTTCCTCGTACAGTATGAAGAGCTGTCGAAGCTTCCATGCCTCGATTACTTCCAAGAGGTTGAGAAGCTATTAAAATTTGAAGAGGATCTCGTTCAAAAGTGTTTTGGCAACTAGGCGCCGTCGAAGCAACTCCGACAATCCTTCATAGACATTTTCATTCGCAAGTATAAGTCACAGCTTGTCGCGAATTCAAAAGGGTGGGGTGGTATGCTGAGGAACCGACAAGCAAGCTACCTGAGAAAGATTTGCGAGGTGTATGAAAAGTGGGATAACTTTGAGACACTGCGTGTTGAGTACGAAGCTTTCGTGGCAGCTGACTGGACAGAATGCATGCGCTAGACTCTTCAAACAGCCATCAAACTTCCAAAGGTCAGGAATCTGTCAGTGAGTAAGCAGTATGTCCTTCGCCGCATCTTCGAGCATAACATGCACCACCAGGAATTCATTGAATAGTGTCTGGCATCTCTCCCCCTATTTGTGTCAGCCTACAAGATAACAACTGAGAGAGTAATGGTGGAATTCAACCGGGGCGAATACCAGTTGAGCCAGCTCCTGTTACAGTTCTGGAACAGATTGGTTGAGACCCAGATTCTGAGCGACGAGGAGTTGAACCAGAAGTTCCAGCAGTTCTTCGAAGTATTCGAGCTGGTGCATAACAAAATTGGCTTCCTAACAAGCTACGGGCAACAGCTGGCAAGTCGAATGATCACGAACGGTCATATAAACGTTAAGCGAGAGAGGATGCTAATCACAAAGCTTATTCAGATGTACAGTTGAAATTAAGACAGATGCGGTACGGGCGATGCCAACCACCTCGAATCATTGATAGTAAGCCACGAAGAGAATGTTAACAATGCGAGGGTGTTGCTCGATGTTCAAGAGAAGTATAAAGAGTATCGAGTTACTCTCAAGCTGTTTCGAGATGAAGGGTGGGTCTTCCGCAAAAGTCTACCTGATACCTCCTCATCCTTCATCATGTTTCCTGTCCACGAGGCTATCATCAACAACCACCTCAAGATATTCAAGCCTAGTGCGGCATGCCACTTCGACAGACTTCTCGGTACAGTCAAACTCCTTTACAAAATCAAGACAAACAATAGCTGTGAACTGGTCGTCAACGATCTACAGGCTGCGGTGGTGCTGCATGTGCAGAATAAAGTTACAATTTCAGTAGAGGACCTATTGGAGTTCTTTAAAGCCTTTAACAAGGACGATCTCCTGAGAAAGCAAATCGACTTGTTGGTAAGTTTATGCAATATTCAGACTTCCGGCGAGCATCCATTGCTACTAAAGAAACCAACAGACGAATTCTACATGATCAACCAAGAGCTAGCTCCAAGCAGCAGCGAACCCATAGTCTATACAGTTCCCATCGACCTCAAGAAGAATGTTGAGATCGCAGTCTCGGATGACCTGACGACTCGAATAGAATGCTACTTGGTACGCAAGATGAAGATGTTCAAATAAATGGCTGAGGCCGATCTCATAGAAGATGCAACAAATGCTCTCAGTCTGTATATGCCCGATCCGAAGGTAATCGATGGGTTAGCGTAGACGATCCAACTGTGCATTACTAAACTCGTCAATAGCAACAAGATATTTGAAGTTGTTGGCTAGAACAAGGACAAACTCAAGTATATTCCTGCGTGATTGGATGATACCCTCAAAACAAACATTGTCATCAGAACCGGATGGTGGGTTTCAGTGTGATCTTAGTCCCCCCATTTATGGGGCCCATCCCCAAATCCTTTTGTGAGCCACTACTTTGCTGCTGTACCAACGGTTGGGGGCTTACTCGGGTGCTGTGTCCTGTGTTCATCGTACTTGGGCTCGAAGTGCTGTTAGTTTGATTCTCCTGATCGAAGCTTCCTAGTGTCTTTAGATCCTTGACTGAGACGATGTCCCTTGCCGTGTCAGCGATAAACTGTTGAAGACGACTGCTGCGACCCTCAGTATTTTCTCTAACTAAAGGCAACTCTTCTGCTAAAGCCATGTTCATGTAATTGGTTGCTCTCGTATAACCGTCGAGCAAGTTCTGTGGACGTTCCGTGAGCTTTGTAGCAAAGGTCATAATGCGTTTGAGTTAGAGATACCACTCCATTGACTTGCGTTTGATTTCTGCCAGAAGCTTGAGAGAAATACTGTTGGAATTTGAATAGTATTTTGAGCGACTATTGAAGGTCACGACAGGCTCAATCATCTGTCTGTAGGCCTCAATGTTCTGCAGATAAATCTTTTGGTAGTTTTAGATGGATGCAACAGCAGATTGTTTAGCCTGATGCCATCGCCAAAGAAACTCTGTCTGTAATGAATCGAACTCTCTATCGACTTGCTGCTTCAGTGATTTGATGTGGCCGTCCATCTGCTGATGCATTCTATCACCCAATTCCATCTTTTTCAGAAGTTGCTCTGAGTCTTTGCGGCCAGCCGTCGCCATAAACAGTTTTGACATCTCGGATTTACTCGAATCGATGATTACTGCAAGCTCTGGTATCGCCTCGTGAATGGGTAGTAGGAACTCTTCATGGTTGCCATGTAATGTTCGGCTGGTGGAATCAGACAGGCATTGCACACAGAGAAGAGGACTATTACCGCAGCGGAAGTCAGTGCAAATGTGAGTAACCTTGTCCTTCCGATGCTGGGGACAAGGATATTCTTGGATGTTCGTCGGAGAGCTCTAAAACATAATTTAAATTGGAGAGGCAGTCGATGGGTTTCGAGTTTCTCTCCCACATTAGCTGTCGTATATAATAAGATGACTTCGACACAACTTACCGAAATTGAGGATTCCTTAAAGAAGCTTGCAGAGCTACTTGCCACTCTCAATCTCGAACAGAATGAGGTACCACCCCCTGAGAAGTAGATCCTCGTGGAAACTTAAAAGACATCCGAACAGATCGAACAGCTCCGCTCACGAATAGACAAGAAAGTACTACCTAACTCAACTCAGCGAAAGCTTGTGGACCAAGAGACGAGCGATAAACTGCTCATGGAGGAACGCTTGCTGGCTACTGAAAGGAAGAGTGAACAGCTCAAAGTAAAGGTAGCTTCCTTGACTATCTAGGCTGCAAACGAAAAACATAGCAAACCGCACCTTCGAGAGAAGGAGGAAACCCCAATTGTTACAGCTCATCCTCATGCAAACCCGAAGCCGATCCAGCAGAAGCACGAATAGACCCCAAAAGTCGGCCCCACACTGGAGCAAGATCAACAATAGGATTCAGACTACTACAGCAATAGCAACAAAGGCGATTACCAGCCTCCTTTACTCTTCGCAGATGCTCCTGCCAAGGTAGAGTAGACCAGCAAACCCGATGAAGACGAAGATGATATTCTAGCTCGTATACGGCGCAACGTCGACAGCTAATGATGAAACCTGTAATCTTATTGAATTGAATATCGTGGATGCAGTGTCCAAGCCACAAGAAGAAGCTGGTGGCACTCCCAGAGCCAACCGGGAAGCACTGCGAGGTGTGTGGACGTGCCGCTTCACAATGCTGCGAGATGTGCAAGTTCCTGATGTGTGAATTCTGCCGCATCTGCCCATCCAGACACTTCATGCTGAAGATAATAGAGCTACACGTAAGCCCACGAACCTACTCAGAAAGCAACCGGCAGCTACTACAACAACACTTACAACTGTGATACGTGCAAGCAGAACAAAACCGTCGATGACGATGGAATTTGGCACTGCAGTGAGTGTCAGTTCGATGTGTGCCCAGAGTGCATAAACTGAGTTGCTTGAAGATGTATGCACTGCTGTATGGCGACGACTCACTTATACCATTATTATATGCTTGAATCTTAACCCTGTGCCAAGCACCCAGGCGAACCGATCACCAACATTTGCATTAGTAAGGGCTGCGAGGATCGCAGTTTATGCAGCAGCTGCTACGCCTCACATAATGGTCTGCACTACTTCATACCGTGGAGCTTCAAGGTTGATCTCAAAGAGGTTCGAGCTGCATACTTAAAGCGAAAGCAACAAAGGCTGGCGCACATCATTAGCAGTTTGAAAGACTCGCTGACTAGGTCTCTCGATACCTTCTAGCAGTCTATGAGTCGGCAAATTAAGCTGGTCTCCGAAGATATCTTCCTGGAACATTCCGAGCAGAACCAAATGCTAGCGAACCTGGTACGGCAAGTTGTCGCTGGTAACTACTCGGAACTCGATCCATAACGCCATGCTCAGCTACAATTCGTCATGCAGAGAATCTATGAAGCCAACCAATCGGTGCAAGTAGTTGAGATGTCACCCATGGATGAAGCACTCATCGGCGAGTTGGTGAGTGCAATAGAGGAACGTTTGAAGGTAATCGATAAGATCCTTTGGATGAAGCCACCTACCAAACCGAAATCCTAGATCAGGGGTGCCATCCAGAAGTAGAAGGCTGTAGGTCTGCTCGTCGAAAGACCGGTGGAATAGGCACACAAGAAGTTTATCGAACTCGCAGCGGAGACCCAAGCATAAGACGCACGCCTTTCAAAACTCCTGGATCAAAGAAAGAGTCGAAATGAAATAGTGCTGAACAAGGCTGGGTTAGGCAATACCGCGATGCTTGCGAAGGTTCTGAATCGAGTATACGATAGCTACGAGGTGAATCTGCTGGCGATTAACAACTCGGATGTCAGTGATCTCAAAGCCTTCGAGCTCTTGGAGGGAAGCCTTATTGCACAGAATCTCCGCAGT
>ERZ724508.649-NODE-649-length-23520-cov-5.628340_pt1 | contig 23520 bp, 33 predicted proteins | sample MGYA00376041_ERZ724508 | MGnify/ENA primary metagenome ERZ724508 (study PRJEB28724, sample SAMN07190887) | wastewater metagenome | isolation source: effluent of sewage treatment plant in Hong Hong | place: USA: Christiansburg, Virginia | collected 2016-03-01 ...
GAAAGACTCCGTACGGACATCTCACGAACTGAGTCAGTATTGAAGCCACTGCTCAAACAATCATTCTTCTGCTCACTCAGAAACTACTTTACTTAGAGCAAGCTCTAGGCATCCACCAGCCACTTCCTCAACCTCGAACTCATCAAGCTTCGTAAAAGGACACTAGTGCGAGAACTCAAAGGCTACATCAATGCTAAACTTACCACTGAAGAGAAGGCAGTACAGCTGTCTGCCAGACTGTTCGACCTCAATCGGAAGAGAGTGTACAGCCAACTGCAATTTAAGCAGAGCCAGAACTAGTTCCGGTAGGGGATGGTGCATGCTGCCGACAAGCTCTATTAAGTTAGGCTAGTCGGGAGGATGTTCGGTGAGCTCGTGAGCCATGTAAAGCAGATGCGGCAGCTGTATACTGGCACCTACCAGCTGTTCGAGTGGCTGCGCAACAACCGGAAACAGTCCTTCTTCGGAATATGGAGCCGATCTCATAATGAACGTCACGCTGCTCGTAAAAGGATACATGCATTCAAGCTGAAAGGCCTCAAAAAGTACATTGAAGCAATCGCCAAGTTCAATCTTGAGGGTAGTCTGTGTATTTCTCCACTTCTAAGCATAAAGCACATCAACATCAAGAAGACGACCTGGGCAAAGCTCCTTGCCAACAAACAATACCAAAGGTCAGCCGAGAATATGGCTGAGAAGCACAGGGTATTGGGAATCAAACGAAGAGGCTTTGCTGGGCTGCTAAAGAATCGGAACTACAAGGAAGGCAAACAACAGCTCGAGGCCACGCTACAGCTCAACCGCATGAAGGAGCTTCTGGGCAATCTCGCAGTAGAGTTGGATGAAAAGAAGAACACGGAGTTGGCCGTGCTGCATATCATCAAGCACGGCAGCATCAACAGGATGGTCAGGCACATCCGAAACGGTTTGGAAGAGCAAGACAAAGTAGCAATCATCGAAGACCGATTATGTCAGCACAGGAAAGTCTATGGATTAAACTTCCTTGTGACGAATCTGAGCAGGGACTGGTAGCTCAGGGAGTAGTTTGCTGAAAAAACGAGCAAGCTGCGTCTAGCTGTCCTCAAGAAGTATGTGCGGAGGGTCTCCGAAGAACTAATTCTCAGAAGACAGAAGAAACAACTAGTAAGCATTGCCAAACGCCGAAACGTCTATCTAATCAAACAAGCCTGTCGTCACTTCCGCAAGGTAGTACCCAAGCTGGTTCACTTGAAGATGAACCAGCGAAGACTCTCAAGAAGAGTGCTTTCGAAGAATCTCAAGAAACTGAAACAACGGATGGACTACCGCACGAAACTGGTCAACCGTGAGCAAGCAAGGATCGAACCAGTGCTCGTTCGTCGCAATACCCGCCTTCTAACACGGGTCTTCGAAGCCATCCAAGAAAGGTTGGCAACACGCAAAAACCTAGCAAGCATTCTCATCAGAAAACTGAAGTACCGCACCTGTTGATGTAGGACTGCGTAGCTGAGGATCTACTCGGACTCGCTGCTGACTATCTTCTAGGACTACAGTTTCAAGAGCCGATGCATGGCCGTCGGGTACTTCTACAAGAAACGCTGCTTCGGGCGGTTGATGCAATCGTTCGTTAGATGCAGTAACAACAAGTTGCAAGAGTTCAAAGCGATGAAGGTCTACGCGCATACTGTACCCTTTGCAATTATCGTAGTTGTTGAAGAAGGCAGTGAACTCACTCATCCTAAACAACCAAGAACGAGAGAATACAGCCCAACAGTTCCACGATCTGACTGTACAGAAGTGGAAGAGCAGGTTGGAAGGCATCGGCAGCCACTCCCGTCCCTCCAGCTTGCGCAACCTCAATGGTACGGCTCCGGAGGCTCGTCGTTCACGTCCAGCCAACAGTTTTCTGCGTTGATCGCTTGTCCTGGCCTAGACCGGGAAGTTTCGTTTTAAATCCCTTAACCCCGGGGTGAATAATATTATTAAACACCACTCAACATGCTTGGTTAGACCGAACCTCTGCTGACCAGCCAACCAACCCTCATGCCGAAAATCTAACGAGCGAAGAACTGCATCTGTCTGATGGTGGCATTGTTGGCACTTTCCATCGCCGCCATTTTTATCGTGGCAAGGTTCTACTCCAACAGGGTGCAAACTAATATCGATTCGGTGTCGCTGCTCAAAGAGTACCGTATGTTGATAACGTAGCTCGACGTATGTGCTATGGGGGTCGGAACCAAACCACGACAACAACGAATATACACATAGCTATTGGTTGTACAACTACACGGGTGAACCCACTGACGTACGACAATAAATAAGTGTAGAGCAACCTCGACAGTAGCAAGTTCAAGCTGGTTGACGTTCCATTGGAGTTCAACTATGCCTTCGAATATGCAGGTGCCACCTTCGCACAGGGCAACGTTGGGGAAATTAGCTTCAAGAATAAGTGGCAGCTCAGGTCTCGCGATGGTTCAGCTTCAGCAGCTGCCATCAATAGTCTCAATCTTGGGCTCAATAAAGTGTTTTATCAATTCAATAACTTACCCATCCAGAGGAAATTCCCGGTGCTGTTCAACACTATCCTCGAATCGATGAAGCAACAGTTCCTCAGACAGTTCTTCACGGAGTACCTGTTCAAGTTCCTGTTGAAGGATTAGATGTTGGTGAGGTAAACTGTATTCACTCCGCTTGGACTTGACCAGACAATTCAAGACAAGCTGATGACTGATCCCGATTTCGGGTGGAACAGCACCAGAGGGCTGCAAAGTTGGATGACGGTATGTTTGGTCAAGCAATACGACACTGCTGCTTATTCCGAAATAAGGAATAAGTTCGGGCTGACTGACCAACAGATGGCGGGACTTATCGGCAGTCGCTCCACAATGTACCACTTGACGATGGCACTCAATGGCACTATAAGGAGCAAGCTCGCAGTTGGTCCAGCCACCCTCAGTTATGTTTGCCAGTAGGCAGTATGCAATAACGACGAGCTTATCGCCAGCCAGTGGTCAGTGAGCTTCCTAACCAAGAACGAGTTGATGCCTGGAGTTATCCTAAACAAAACAGCCCGAGACATGAACAGCACATTCACCGGAGATATCGAATTTTCGGAGTTCTGTACCAATCGAGGAATTGAAAACAAGCTGACCATCGCCGACGCACTGCCACTTCTCTCAGACCCAAATGTGAACCTCAGACTTATCGATACAGTTAACTACGTTGTTGAGAACAAGGACTCCCCTGATACCATCGACTCGTTCCTGGGTACACCAGATTCAGCGGTCGCTATCATCCGCTACATAACGGAATACTTCTACAACGACCTTATTCTGGGTGGCCTGAGCAACCAGCAATTCACCTGGGCATGGATGGCCTACGATAACTTCAACGAAGTCTTCAGTAGGTTCAAAGAATTTTTTGTGAATGCCTATCTTTCACGAGCCTTCGAAAAAGGTTTCGCAACAGTTGGAACCACTTGTGCTGATTACTTCTCTGGTGATGTGCTGGGTCAGTATGCTGATGCAGCCTGCAGCAACCCAAATTTCAACATTACCAACGGCAAGGAGAGCTATTATCCATACATCCAAGCCTACTTCTTCGAGGGGAGGCAACAGTTCAAGGGTCAGCTTCAAATGGCACCGTCTGATGTTGACTACCTGTTTGGATCAGACGACAGTCTGTTTGCCAAGCAGATGAAGACGGTATTGGGTGATCTCTCAAAGGCGTACGGTTGTGAAACCGAGTTTTGTACAGACAAGGAGTTAGCATATAGGCAGTGGGGAGATAACTCTATTCTCGGTAAACTGCCTAGCCAATACTTCGATACCGAAAATGCGAAGCTCATCGATTGGGATACCAAGGGTATTTTCAAGGGTGTCCCTACTGAATACAACCTACAGACTGGTAAAAAACTGAACTATACACAAACCAAATCAATGCTTTCGACTGATGGTGAAGGTATTCTCGGGCTGTTATCGCTGCTTCGGCGTCTCCGCAACAACGACAAGGATACCATTGGTTATCTGAACAGAGTGTTGCTTGGTCAGGCCTACAGCAACCTAATAGTAAGGAGCACAGCATCGCAGTATCTCTTGGGTTACGAGGACAGTCTTGTGAAGAGGCAAAATACCAAACCATCCATCAATGCTGGAACTCCTTGGGAGCCCTCGGCCGTCTCACTCATTCAACTCAACAACACCAACGAAATCAAACTGTATGAGGACTTCGAACAGAGCAAGATAAATACAGGCATTTTTGACGAATCTAAACTACGCAACTGGAAAGCTGTGAATGGCAAGTACACTACCGGCTACAAGACCATAATCGATCAAGACAAAGACGGCAATCTTTTAACGACTTGGATTGACACTGGAAGGTCCATCAATGGCACCAACCTACTGGGTTTCCGCCCACAGCTCGATGAAAAATAAACACTGAAAGTATACCTAGAGCCTTACAGAATGACAATGAACCTAAAGTTCGACAGTAAAGTGACTGGCACAAACTACAGCATTTACAAGTACACCTTTGTGGAGCAAGGTCAGGAACAGTATGTAGGCGACGAGACCCTCGACGGCCGATACATCCGATTGGTACCAAATTCAATTAATTGTAGAATCCTACCTCTTTTGTGAATGTTGAATCGACTACTGGACAGACTGTGCAGCTAAACCTGGCAATCACCCACCTCGCCCGACCTGGAGTTATCTTACAGCAGGACGCTTCCACTTCAATCCCGCTGTACGAGCAAACAGTATCGTTCAAGCGAAGTAACTACGCCCGATACAATGGACTAACTCTTGACAACAAAAGCATTCGAGGCTTCACCATTGGCTTCATCGTCAGCGCGTCCGTGAGTCTGCTCATCATCATTGCCCTCGCCGTGCTGGTCTGGCGATGGAGTAAGAATATAATCCACCTGGATGACGGCGTGGACGACCGAGTGATCCGTACCAAGCCGGGCAGCCAGATAACATAAAGCAACTTCTACTGACCCACCTTTCCTGCTTGTTCTTTATTTGATATTGAAACCTGACAAACTATCTTCAGCTGTAGGGATGCCTGCGGTATGCTGTCGTGGCCGTATGGTTTAACCGATTTTTTGTTGAGGAGCTCTCGAAGGGCAAGCGCTTATTTGTACTAGAAGTAAAGGTCTGGCGGTATCGTTATCCAAACAAGTGTTGTGTATTGCTGCGGGCGCGCTCCCCTTGAGATGTACTGCTCTCGCGTTTATTAAAATTGGTCGGCATGCTGTCCATGCCGGTTTCATTCATGTAGATATTGTTGATTTCGAGGGAGTGCAGCGAGTTGTAAGGACCCTCGGCCTGCGGGACTACCTGTGTGGCCGACATCCTAAAGTTTGGTGTATTCGCATTCACTGGCTTTTCCCCACTGGAAGGTTGCATATCCTCATCGTCGAATGCACCACCAACAACCTTCGTTGTGTTAAGCTTCTTTGTATAACGAGTTCGACTGATCGGCGGTTTGGCTTTTCCTTCCTGTTCTAGCTGGAGGATGTAGTTGGACTGCTCGGCTAGTTTTTATCGTAAATTTTCGTTCTATTTCTCTAAGTCGTATGACTCGCTTTATCTCTGCTCAAGCTTCTTGTTCGTCTCTTCCAGCGACTACCGAAGCTACTTGTTACTTCGGAGCAGCTATCTCACCATATTTATGCTTTCCACCAACCTATCAGAAAATTGGTCATAGCTTGCAGAAGAGATCTTTTCGCTGAGTTTCTTGCGGAATGCCGGTAGTTAGCCCTGAATGGCCAGCTGCTGTGTCTTCCCTGGACTAACCTCACGAGACTACTTGCCAGGTGATGACTACCTTTGCTGTTGACTAAACAGCTCAATGTGTCGGTTAGCCTTGGCGAGTTCCTCGTTGAGCTAGTGTACCTGCTTACGCAGCTCTGCCACCAGCTTGTTTCGAGGATCATCGTTGATGACTGGTTTGTTGGTGATCATAGTCGCCTTGGTAGCATATGTCAGAGTCGACATATTCTCCTCAAAGAAGTTGTCATTGGGACTGATGCACGCAATCATAAGGCAGTAGCTGTTGCCACCGATTGACTGTTTCAGTATCGATGTTAGTTTGGAATCGCGATAGGGGATATGTGACTGCTACTTGGTCATGTTCTTGGATTTGTTCCAATCGGCCAAAGTTGATATGACCTGCCTTAGCGTAAATAGTGATTTGTTTATGTCGATGGACTACTTCGCGAGTTTCCCTTCGGTGCCGGTCAGTCCTATCCTTTCGGAGCCAGCTAAATCTACCAGTTCAATGCGGCTGCTGAGTACCCCGCTGCTTGGATTACGATGGTCAAAGCTTTCTACCCTAACACTAAAAATGCTGTGGCTGCGGGAGGAGGTCATATTGAGCTTATGTGCTGAGTTGATTCTGTTCTTCAACCCGTAAGTAAAGTACTTCGACAGCTCCTCCGCTGATTTGCACTAGAATATGAACAGGTTCTACACGCAGAACTGCTCGTTTTTATTCCAACGCAACCGCAGCCCGTTGATCGTGTTGGCCCCAGTATTCATAGTTCGAGGATTCAAAGAAGAAGGGTTCAGGAGATCGTATATACGCTCGTTGTAGATCTGCAGGAATGATACCGACACTGTGAACGTGCGTCCTAAACTCTGCTGCTTCACCTTCGCAAACAGCTGCTGGGTCAGTCTCGGGATGATGCCGTCAAGCTTTAGTGGCTAAGCCTCGTCCTCTACTCCCTGCATTGTGTACGTCTTGCCGCTGCCGGTCTGCCCGTATGCAAAGATTGTGCTATGGTAGCCCTCCAAGGCCCTATCGACGAGCTTCTCAACTTCACAGCCATTGTAGACATCCTACTGACTGGCTTCCTGCCCAAAAGTGTAGTCAAACTCAAACGTCTTGCTAGTACTATCGTCCATCTTCAGCTGCAGCGATCGTCTATCGATGTCGATGCGAGTATTCGTATAGCCGTTACGAAGCTCTGTATCGAGGAACCTGCGAACTCGAATGCCCACTTTGATGCGAGCTGAAGAATGCTTGTGCATACACTGGGTGGTTATTCCTAATTTTATTATTCACGGTCGGGTGATTGTGGCTGTCGGTAGTGTTATGCCATTGGAGCTTAATGGCCACCAAGACAAGCGATATAAAGCGGGAGGAGCGCTACTCTATACCCACGATAATTAAATGAGCAGCTATAAGGAAAGGCTTGAAGAATTGAAGGCAATTGCTGATCACAAGCCAAACGGGGCAACCGAAGAACTGGTGCTGACTCTCCATGCTGTCAACACAGCTAACAATCTGAAGTGTCAGGTGGAGGAAAGTTAGTATGTGCTCCCATAAAATTGGGCAGCACATCAATAAGGAGTCTACACCTTTCAGTACAAGTTGCCATCCGATAAGCGAGCACAGTTTAGGTTCGTCGATAATGGTGATGGTAACCTTAGCGTCAACTTTGTGTTGGAGGGTACTGAAACCTTGAATCAAATGTCATTGAAAATTGCTGATGCAGCCAACAGTAACGCCGAAAAGTACGACACCTATCTGAAGGCTGTGCTGACGGGCAAGACGGGAGCGCAGAGTACTCAACCAAGCAGACAGCCATTGAATCTTCAACCGGTGCCGATCCCATTATCAAGACCAACCTTTGAACCTACACGCCCTCCATTATTGATTGGGCCGTCCTCATCGTCGAGCAATCCGTTCCCTGGAGGAGGTATGTTTAACCCAAATGGGGAGCTTGTTGGACCTGATAGCTATATGTTCCGAGGAGCGAACCGTCCGTTCGGGCAAGGTGATGACAACCCACTAAGAATCCCGCCAGGCGCCCGATACGATCCGACCAGTCCATTTGATACCCGAGGGCAAGGCCTAAATCCGGACCGAAACGATTTCTTCGGATTCGATTAGTTTGGCCAGCCCAGGAGAGGACCAACCAGAGGACCAGGCCCAAATGGTTTTGGCGGTGGATTAGGAGGAGGCTTCGGAGGAGGCTTCGGAGGAGGCAACCCACGATTCTTCTGATCGTATCCCTCATGGTGTTCACCCATAATTTCTATCAAACATGATTTAGTTTACGTTTCAAGCAAACCATCCCAGTGGTCATTTGAGTGAGATAACGCCCAGTCTTTCAGCTAAGCAGAAGTGGCCGAGTGGTCTAAGGCGGTAGATTAAGGCTCTATTCCGAAAGGGCGTGGGTTCAAACCCCACCTTCTGCATTTTTTGTAAATCATCTGAGAGGAAGATATCACTTGCTTGTTGTGGCCGGAGCTGTGCTCTGAGCTGGTGGTAGAGCCTTATCGCCAGCAACAAACACGACAAAATCAGCATACCACTTCTGAAGCTTCTTCTTTTCCTCCTCTGAAACGAATTCGCCCTTTTCGTTGAAGACACCTTTGGTTCCAAGGTTCACGTAGTAGTCTTCAGTGGGGTATTGGCATTTGCTGTATCCTCCCATGCGCCTGACATCAGCGATTTGTTTGCGGCTCACATAAGACGCGCTTATTATGCCTTAATAAAATAAAGGCACAACCTATTTTCTTTCCAGCAACAGGTGCAGTGGTGCCCCCGTTCTTGGACCAGTCTCGAGAAAGCCAGTCAAAGGCGTTCTTCAGCACTCCGCTCACCGAACCGTTGTATTCGGGAGTGGCAAAAATCAATGCATCTGCATGCCTCACAACCTCACGGATGTCCTAAACGCTGGTCGGTACTTCTAAGTTGTTGATGGATCTCTTACTCTTCTCTTTTTCCAAGTCCTCGTTGAACAGAGGCAGGAATCCAACATGTTGGATATCGATTTGAACCTGATCACTTGGCAAGCTGCGTAGGAACTGGAGCAGCGCACCATTGGTGGAGGCACCTCTCAGAGATCCACATATTCCCACAATGCGAATCTTTCCCTGTCCACAGCCCATGGGAATTAATCAATTATTCAATAAAGACCAATGCATTCGGTTTTCAATGTTCTCATTTGCCTGATCGAAGTAGTTAAGAATTTAATAAGCTATGCAGCCACTTCATCAACAGCTTCAGAATGGTAAGCATTTTGGGCTTACTCAGAACTCTTTCGGGAGTTCGAACCTGAGGAGTACTACCAACGGCACTTCAAGCAGGGGAAGAGAACCGATGGGAGAGCCCTCCAGGAAAGCAGGAAAGTGTTTGCTACAATCGGCTCGTTCGCAGATTGTCCAGGGAGTTGTTTACTGAGGCGAGGAGGCTGCATCATCATAGTGCAGGTTAGAGCGACACCACAGGAGCTTGCTATAAGTCCCCTTACCAACACTTACTCAACAGCGCCTATCAGTACCCATTGGTTTATCCGCAGATGTGGAAACAACTATTAGTGAGCGCAGGCACACCTCCCACCTTGACCGCATTCGACTACAGAACTACCTGAGCTATTCGATCGAAACAACCCTCAAGCAGCTGAACTTGTAGAATGAGTTAGTTAGGAAAGAGGGTTATAAGACCTATGGGTATGTACTGAACATTTCGTTGAAGGTGCTCAGCGATGACGGAGCGCTTCTCGAGAACTGTCTACTGTGCACGCAGTTTGCCCTATTCTCCACCAAACTCCAAGACTTCAAGGTTGAAGAAGGGAAGTTCATCAATACTGGCAGCAAGCATCTGCTCAAACCAACTGGATTCCTCTACCCGCTATCGCATTGCTAGCTGTACGGATAAATTCTTCTGGACCCCACTAGCGAATAGTAAGAAAGAAGCAGCTACACTCTCAGCGTGCTGTGGAACCTGCTCCAACCGAATTCGTATCGCCTGCACAAACATGGTGCGACAGCTCTGGAACCATAGGTGCTCGCCAAACTCATCGATCTGAGCAGGGTAGAACTATCCAAACAGAAGTTCAATCTTCTCGAGCTTCAGAACCGCCTACAGACAATCAGCGAGGAGTTCACGCTCGAACTCTAGTGACACTGCTTGAGGTTAACTCATCATTTGTTGAAGCGTGCAGTCTGTTTAGAATCCCTTGTGCTATCGCTGACTTCCTTCTTCTTGCGCATCAAACAGGTCTAGAACTTATCGCGCATGTACTCCAGCTACTCCTTCAGCCGTTCGTTCTCCTCCATCACTCGATTGAGAAGTTCAGGGTTTAGGTCAGTACAGGTGTTCACGGGGCGGCGGAGGCGTGGTTTTTTTGTTGTTATGTTGCCGGACTAAACACTCAACAGCGGACGGGAGATCTATGAAGTTGCGTAACCTCTTGATGCCGAGATTGTAGTGCTCTATCGTTTTGGAGTCTAGAATTTATGGGAGTTGCACTGCGACTGGTAGCCGCCAATGTTCGTTGACACCACCTTCTTCGCGGGTGTGCTCTTCTTGAAGTGTTCCTCACGGAATTCCGGAAGTAGGTACATCTTCCAACTATCATCATACTTGCTGGTGCTGCTGCTACTCTCCCGTTGATAGCCTGTCCCACTGCTGCTGTTGGACCTACAGCTTGACCCACTGAGCGACTGTTTGAGCACTCTGGACCTATCCGAGGAGCTATCGCGACTAAGCAATGAACGCTAGCTTGATCGCCTATCGGTCATAATAAGTTTTAATTGCCTTCAACGATTATAAGAGCTATTGGCTGTGTCAACCAACATGCTGTAACAAGTACTGAAGGCATAATAGCAAATTACCATTAATTTTATTACCCGCATGATCAATACCAGCGAACTATCGGTATTTTTGCCCAACCGCAAGGCCATTTCACTGGCACCCAAGCGTAGCGATAAGGTGCATGTGCAGCTGCAACCGATTGTTGCTCTGCCACCGGACAACAAACCTGATATCTCGCCCTACACTGTCTCCTCCAAGTTCAATATACGCAAGAAGTATCACACTGAACCGAAACGGCCGGCGAAGTACCCACATTATTAACATAAGCGATACTGACGAGGATCTGTACATGCCAACTGTGGAGCTGCGAAAGCCCAAGTAGAAGGACCTGAAGCTTTACAGCGAGTCTTTCGAGCTACGTCGCAAGAACGGTAGCAAAGGTTCGACGAACCGAGTGCATACCTAGAAGGTACTCCCAGCGGAAACTTAGTAAGGCACTCGAACAGTCGGAGTCTGCTGATCAACGTCAGGTGAATCGCAACAACCACTTACGAACGATATATGGCATTAAGAATTCAGCTCGGAGAAAGGCTCCTACTCCAGATCCGTAAGTCGAGGATCTTACAAGTCCTATCAGCGGTGATCTATGCCTTCACAAGTACAAGAAGAGACTGGCAACCATAGAGAAGGATGAGATTCGTGAGCAACCCACTGTCTACTACCTGGGTAAGCGAAGACCGCAAGCACTGGGATTCGGCTATGCCTTCGACGATGATGAAGGTGATTTGAAGGTATACGCACACGATCAAATCGGTTACCGCTACGAAGTCCTCTCAATAATCGGCAAGGGATCCTTTGGGCAGGTCTTTAAAGCCTTTGACCACAAGACAAAGTAGCTGGTAGCATTGAAAATCATCAAAAACAAACCAAAGTACACTGCGCAGGCCCAAGTGGAAACTCGGCTGTTAAAGCAAATCGCGACAGAAGATCGTGACAAGTCGAGTAACATCATCGAAATCAAAGATTCAATGATGTTCAGAGGTCATGTGGTACCTATCATCGCTAATCGTAGTGCATTACCTTCGAGCTGCTCCACCAGAACCTCTACGAATTCATTAAGCAGAACAAGTTCAATGGCTTTTCTGTCGACCTTATTCGAAGGATTAGCATCCAGATTCTCAAGGCACTGCTGTTCCTGAACAAACTCAAAATCATCCATTGCGATCTCAAGCCTGAGAATGTTTTGCTGAAGCAGTAGAACAAAAGTGGAGTCAAGGTTATAGATATGGGTAGCAGCTGTAAGACCAACGAAATCATGTACACATACATCCAAAGTCGGTTCTACAGAGCACCTGAGATTATACTCGGAGTGGAGTATACTGCGGCGATCGACATGTGGTCATTCGGGTGCATACTTTGTGAGTTGTATACTGGCCAACCAGCCTTCCCTGGCCAAGACGAAAACGAACAGATCGGAATGTTCGTGGAGATGCTTGGGCTGCCACCAAAGTCCCTAATTGACCGTGCCAAGCGAAAGAAATTCTTCGATGCGGATGGGCATTTGAAGCCTGCGACTAGCGGTCGCAGCTACAAGGCAAACAATAAATCAGTGAAGGGTCACCTAATGTGCAAGGATAAGAACTTTATCGACCTCGTGGAGAAATGTTTGGAGTGGGAGCCTAGCAGGCGAATCCGACCTTCAGAGGCTTTACTGCACAAGTGGATTTTAGATGCGCTACCAACTGAGGTGCGCACCCAACACATTTAGTTCATGCGCAAGGAGGGCTATGAGGTTGCCGACTGAAGCTAACCCATGATTTTCGAGTGGAGGTTCTTCCGAAACCGAAGGGTGTATTAAATTTCGCAGGCTTGTTTTTAGGCGTTTCGAAATTGTTGCTTCAGTAGACCACTTTCGTTGCATTAGTTGATCGTCCGCCTTATGATCCTATGCGTGGGATGTCGGAGGTTGGTCGGCTCTCTGCCAGACATTTCCTATGAGCCTGCGATAATAATATTTTGATGAGTTCCACCGGTGAGGCGCCGATCGCCGATGACTCCGATCCTCACTCCCTTGATTCCCTTTAAAAGGTGTTCTACGGCATGCAGAATAAGGTACCCATCCCCCTTTATCGCAGCTGATTTGCGCACTGGAAGTGTTACTGCCAGAGGGATTCGATTTCAGTGGACTTGAGCGACTATTCGATCGGCGAGTGACCTGTCAGCTGGACTATGGTCTGTTGATACTAAACCTCCTCGACTACTTCATCTAGACAGTAACAGCCAACCTGATCAAACCGAAGGACTACTGTACACTCGAAGAACAAACGCAAAAGCTCGAAGCATAAATTCGCAACCACATAAAAATCGAGCAATCCATCAAGATCTATCTCGAGATTAAGTTGCGGTCGCTGGAAAAGTATAAACGATAGGCTGCTGTGCAGAAGATTCAGGTGAGAAAGTTGTAGGAGCAGCTGCATGAGGTAGAGGAATATTACCAGCGGGAGATGAAGCTCATCAACCGATATCTTGTGGACTGCAAGGTACGACCCTACGATCAGCAACCGGAGTGGTGGCAACGTCCAAAACCTAAAAGCCGAAACGGATAGGACAAGCATCAACTGCAACCTGACTCACCACGTCGCAATCGGCACGATCCGCTGAATTGGAACCCAGAGTGCAGTAGTCATCGTTACCACTCGCTTGAAAGCTGACACAGTGAGTTAAGATTTTTTACGATGGTAGTCAGTGCTGGAAACTGGAAGTGGCGAGGGTCTGCCGCTTCCGTTTTGATTTGGCTGGTTGTGGGGGTTTCTCACTGCTGCTTGCTTGTTTTGGCGGGGTAGGGGGTGGCAACAGGTTGGCATTGTGCAGTCTTCTGCGGATTGATTCAATTGCTCGCTGGAACATCTAGCTGTAATGTTGGTTGAGGATGCTACCGATTTCGTTGAGGTGCTTCGAGAGCCGAGATATTTCCACTTTTAACTATGGGAGCATCCGCAAACTGTTCAGCAATCGAACCACCACTGCCTTTAGTCTCTGGATGCGTTTTTTGTAGATATTGGTGCCGTCATCCAGCAAATTTTCTGCTTATTTGTGGGTGTCTACTCTTCCAGCTAGGCTGTCGAGTAGTTCCGTCTTGCCTTTGATATGCTTGTTCGTGCATAGCAAGATGGTTTTTCTAAACTCCTCTACTTCCTGATCAATGTCCTTCAGGATTGATGACTCCTCGCCAGCAAGTTCCAACTGTCTCAGCGTTTGCAGATACTTGCGGTGGTCATTTTAGTGCTCACCACGGAGATCTTCCCCAGCACGCTACTGAGCTTCGACGAGGGACTGTACATTGGACATCATAACTTCCTGACAACAGTTGAGATCTCTCACTGCTTGGTAGAGATCACGACTCTCAAATCTCTTGAACATACAGAGCAGCTATTCTTTGGATTGCTCAAGCTGTGAGATTTTCAGCTAAAGCTGTTCCTCCTTCCACTCCCTCCTTCTAAGCTACTCATCTTTTCTGCGAATGCACTCCTTGACTGCTTCGAGTTACTCCTGAAGCACCTGCAGCAAGCTGTTTAGATTTAAATTTTAGTCCGTGATGCAAGCCAACCTTGAGGCAAGTTCCTGGGCCTTGCTGGCATTCAGCTACTGAAGCTGCTTAGCGTGCTCGACTGTCTTCAAAGCCATTTCAGCACGCATTCGTGCATTCTATTGTTGCAGCTGTGCAATACTCTGTTTCATCATCACCAGTGGATCCACCCTCATTATCCTGTCTTCCCTGGAACTCACCACCGTACTGTCGAAAGTTCCGGCCTTTGATTCACTGGAACGGCTATGGCTGTGCCCTCGCTATTCGCCTTCTCCACTCATAAAATATTTAGATCGGCATCCGAAAGGAACACCATGCATCGCTATCAGTACTTCATGTTTAGGTACTCCGTTTCTAGATGCTTCGATAGGAACGGATGCTCCAGCAATTGATCGGCTCGTCTACGTTCCTCGGGTGCCTTCTTGATTAGACATTCCACGAAGTCCCTAGCCTACCAAGAAATGTCATTGGAAAAGACAAGAGGATCCGAACCACACTACAATAAGTATTAGGTGTACGCTTAGAATCTTCTTCATAGTTTCCTTGCGACTGATGTTGTAGAACGGTACTTTACCCATCAACAGCTCGTAAGTGAGCACTCCCAAACACCATAGGTCAACACACCAATCGTACTCCTTACCCTCGAGGATCTCTGGTGCAACGTAATCGAAGGTTCCACAGTAGGTCTTGCGGCGGTTTGTGCAGCGTGTAGCCCAGCCGAAGTCGCATAACTTTGCCATGCCCTGACATAGATGAATTGGTTACGTTGGACAGCACGATGTTCTCGGGTTTGATATCTCGATGGGCTATATCGAGGTCGTGGAGGTATTTGATTGCTTGAGCCATTTCAGCGATGCGCCTTGACACTTCCTTTTCGGTCATACGATCCTTCCTGCGTTTTAGATGCTCAAAGAGAGTGCCCTATTCCATATACTCGAGCACAAGGTATATGTGCTTTTCATCTGCGAAGAAGGTGTACAGCTTGAGGATATTCTGATGATTGAGGTAAGCCTGCAGCTTGATCTCCAAGATTAGTTGATCTTCCATCATGTGCTGCTTGATGGTTTCTTTGGGGATCTTCTTTAGGGCATATAGGCTTGCGGTAGCCTTATGTCTTGCTACGAACACCTGACCGAACTTGCCTTCGCCTTTGCTCTTCCCAATCTCAAAGTCTTTTAGGGATGTCTCGCTTTGGAATTTCGTGCTAGTTGGTGATAGCCCGTAACTTGGTGAGCTAGTCTTGTAGTCCTTACTCTCGCGGTTGGTTGCAGATGTTGAACTTAACTTGAGTGATTCGGCTAGCTTGGTGCTAGCATCTTTGCTGGCCTTTGATTCAGTGATGTAACTTGGGGAGGTCTCCTATTTCTTAATGCCGCTGTTGTAATTGCTTATGCGCTTGTTTAGGTCCTTCTCAGGAGACTTCACATCGCGGTAGTCCTTCTTCTTCTTAAAGAGATCTCCTGACTTTGAATCGGTGAGCAGGGTGGCAGCAAAATCATCTTACTTCTTGCGTTTCGAGTCGGTGTAGCTGGAGCTCTGGTAGAGCGGCGATGTATAGTCGTCTTTCTTTTCATAGTCAGCATAGGTTTTTGGTGTGCCACTTCCAGTTGCAATTGGATGAGATTTCTCATACTTTTTGAGCAGGTCTTGCTTCATGCGATCGTCCTACCTTGGTGAAGAGGGTGAGTTCTGTGAGTAAGGGGAGCTTGGTAGTGGCGAACCCGGTAGCTTATTGATACGAGCCATTAATTCATTGAGCTTCGCTTTATTATCGTATTTGTAGTGGTTGGGTGACAAGGCCGATGTGGAAGAAGTTCCTTTATCGTACTTTGAAGGTGAAAGATAATCGGCCTTATCGTACTCCTTCTCTGTTGGGTTATCTCGCCAATCCTTGCCAACCTTGGAGGTAGTGGTCGCGCCTTCGTAGGTAGTCTTCATTGGCCTTCTATCATAGACTTCCTTCTCAGAGTCTTTGCGGGGACTATACCCGAGGAATTCCCGCTTACGTTGCTCAGCGAGGTATGATGGTAAAACGTTGGTGGTGTTGCGTAGGTCCCGCATGTCGACCTTCTGTGCCTTCTGTCGGAGGTAGTTCTTACTGTCCGTACCATATGTATCGTAGCGGGTCTTGCCATAGTCATCCCGACCTGAGCTGGTGGGGTAGCTGTCGAAGGTGGTGTTATACTGTGCCCCTTCGTAGGGTCGGCTTCCATGTGTGTAATCGCTGTTTCTGCCGTAATCAGTAGTAGATCGCTTCCCGAAGTAGTCAAATGAGTTGTCAAGGAGGTAACGGCTCGCTGTTGAACCTGTGGGTCGTGCCGTCTCGTAGTTACTCATCTTCCACTGCTCGTTCCTCAATAAAATTATTTATATAGAGCTCTGAACGCCACTCGCATAAAGGCGCGCCTGTTCGATTCTCCTGAGCACCTTCTGATACCACGCCGGACCAATCTAAAGCTTTTTGGATGGGGAATGCTTTGGCGGAGTTATCGCCCCATAGTATCATTAACGCCTTTCTCTACACTCCTCACTGGAAACAAGCATGTGCTGATGAGAAGAATATAATGTAATTTTCAGAGAAGGATTAAATATTATTATGGGCGGAACAGGCTACGAATTGCGAACATTCGAGCCTCTACCTTACGATTCCTCGGAAACCGATGAGAACCTCCTGGACCTCTATGTGTACAAACGTGGACTCACATCGGTAGGGGTGAAAATACGAAAGCCACACCTCACTAAAGATGGCAACTATAAATTCAAGAAGTTCTAGGTGAAGGAGATGATGTAGGAACGAGAGGGCTTGCAGATGTGGAGAAAGCAGGTGGTGTAGATGGAAGAAGAGTTTGTGCTCAAGGAGCATAAGCTTAACAAACTTAACGATCTTCTTCAAAACTACTCAAAGCAGCTCCAAAATCCAACCGAGCAGCTCAAGTTGTGGGTACAACAACCTATCGACCGGGTAGTGCGCATAGCCAAGAGCAAGTACAAGTCAGCGGGCGAATAACAAGCCCAGTTGGAGGTCTACGATTTATACCGTCAGCAACCAAGATGGAAATTTTCCTCGTTGGCCTACGAAGATAACAATTTCGAGCCTCTCCTGAAGCTTAAGATTCAAAAGAAGATCGTGAGTAATACCAGCTACCCGCAGCTGCTCGAGCGACTCTTTAGTAAGCCTCACGTGACGTTATGAAACCTCAAGCTTTCATCTTTCTTGAGTTAGTATCTTCTCCTCTTGAACTGCTTCGTATGTATTGCATTGCTGATTATACGGTCGTATGTGCGGCTGAGCTGGCGCAGCAGTTTGCTTTCGGAGGAGCTGCTTGGGCGGTTAGATGGTGGATTGATAGTAGCTTGTCGACTTTACTTCTGCGATGGGGACTCTCTTGGCTTTATTGCAGAACTGGCTTATATCAGCTATCGGCTAGCTCCCACCCTTGCCTGGATTTTCTGAGATTCGAGCAGTTAGCTTAGCGTTGCAGTATTACGCCGCACGCTGGATGAGTCAAGCGATCTCTCCGACTTCTTTGAAGAGAATATCCTTCTCTTGAAAGTCTGCTCAGTCTTTTGTAGGTCATACGGGTTCTTGGGAGGTGACGGAGACTTGAAGCTAATATCGATAGTCTTGTTGGCGTCAGTTGTATCGATTTTGAGCTGGTCGAGGAGTGGCTTCAACGAGGGACTGTACTTGGGGCTGAGGTGCTGTGTAAGGAAACGGATACCTTGTACTCCTCCAGTTTGCTCATGCCAATATAGATCTTCCTGATACTGTCGCAGAAGATGGACTCGTTGCAAGGTGCAGCTTGGTAGAACTTAGTAAGTCGCCTCACCAGAGCCATTACTAAGGACTACGAGAGTTAAGCATAGCTGAGCTCTTGTTTGCGAGTTGCGAACCCACTATACACTGACATAGGTTATAAAAATATGCACCTCCACATATTTCTGCATATTTGTTGTCTTCTGTCTTCTCTCGAGGTCGTTTGTAGGGTAGTATCTGAAGGGAACTCGATTTGTTCAGTGGTATACCAACTAGAGGCTGGTCTTAAAATGAAATGTGAGTCATCCTGAATGTCCTCGACCAATCTAGGTGCCATTCTTGCACGATAAATGTCATTGTTCTATCTCCAACTATTGGATGCATCATTAATTTTCATTCGGATTAACTGATATCACGATTCACTTGCGGTAGGTTTGATGCAGGTTTATCCACTTGCCCTCGATCAATGACCTCTGAAGCAGTGGCATCTCTCCTGTGGTGCTGTCGCATTCAAACTCAACGGTGCAGTCGTCCCTGGTGTACAACAGCTTTAGCTTGTTGCCTGTTGCGGTGGCAGTCATCTGCATTATGTAGCCATTTTAGTTGAGCTCGTGAGCATGTCCGTCGACGAGGACGTCGTATTCGTGATGGTGCTCCTTTCCATTGGCCTCCTTCCAGTCGACAACGAAGTGCAGAGTGTTGGCTGCCTCCGCAAGCTGGAAGGTATGGGTAGCAGACTGTGGAATTTCCCCACTATCGTACTTGCAGAGCTCTGGGAGTAGTCTCCATGTTCCGGTGAACTGAGTAAGGTTATTGGCAGTCTCCATTGCAAGTATCCTTGAAAATCTTTAATTGTTGAGTAGCAATCGCTGATTGCATTTATAGACTCGCCATACTCTTTTACTAAGTAAGAAGGGATGTTTGGTAAATTGAGGTTTGCTGCGAAATTTGTTGAGGGGTGAGGACACTGTCAAGAAGCTGTTTGGATGGTCTACCTTGGCTGCTGTAGTTCAGAACCAGAGGAGTTCGCTGGTGATATCCATGTGTGCCTCATCATGTGTGAAATCATGGGAGCATGAACATTAGAGGATTCGGGTAGATACTACTTAACTGAGGAGATGGGTGCACAGAGTATCATTGACGACTGCAGCCAACGTTTCAATGTCACGAAGAATATTGGATGTAGGAAAGTCTGGAATAGAGCGAAAGTTGGACAGGTATTCACTTGTGTTTTTCGGATAATGAATCAAACAGATGTCGCAGTGGTCGTTGTTTCCTCTGCTTGTTAAATCGTGCTTTGCTGATAGCCAACCCATGAATTTATTCAGAAATTTGATATTTTGTAAAGGGCACTCGGGAATGCATTTCTGTTGGCAGTTTTCCGATCGAATTTGTTTTCCCATCAAATATTATAAGCTCTTAAGAGCACGCACCATTGCTCAGCGAGGCTCAAGTCTGCCTTCTTGGATATCGAAAATTGGGTTTGCTTCTGAAGCCTTACCCACCTGATCTTCGGAAACGCCAGTCAGAATAAACATCAGGGCTGGCAGTTGATGGTTCAGTGTTGTCAACAACACTCGAATTCAGATTGAATTATAATAGCAGACCACTGAAGGGATGGGAAACATGTGTGCTGACCACCCTCACGAAAAGAACATTACGACCAAGCGCAAAAAGGAGCTGGCGAGTGACTTCAGTAACCGACAGTCTAAGATAGGCGAATACGAAGAGAATGAGGTCAAGGAGATTAAAGAGTTCCTCACACTGACCTCGCAGAACACCGAAAGCTTCAACATTGAATAGGCACGGTAGTTCAAGCAGGAGAAGAACAAGTCCATCAACGATTTCGTTATCGTAAGAGCACTGGGCCGCGGTGCCTTTGGTCGGGTTATGCTCGCTCAAGATAAGACAGATTGTAGTCGAAGTCTAATGCAGCCAAACTCTACGCCATGAAGATTCTCGAGAAGAGTAGCATAAAGACCAAGCAAGAGAAGGTTCATACCCTGGCAGAACGCTACATACTGGAGGCGATGTAAAACGAGTTTATAGTACGACTGCACTTTGCATTCCAGAATAGTCGCAAGCTGTACCTGCTGGTGGACTTTCTTCCAGGGGTACTCTTCGTTATCATTCAGGGCGAACTCTTTTATCTTCTGAGACGAAGTGGCCGATTCAACGAGGACGTCGCGAAGTTCTATGCTGCGGAGCTGCTGCTGGCCTTGGAGTATCTCCATAGTCGCAACATCATCTATCGCGATATGAAGCCATAGAACATCCTGCTTGATCGCAACGGTCACATCAAACTCACTGATTTCGGGCTATCTAAAGTCTGTCAAAACGAAGGTCAAATGGCCTACAGTATGTGCGGGACTCCATAGTACATTGCTCCAGAGGTTATCACTGGAAAGGGTTACAGCCAAACTGCAGACTGGTTTAGCTTTGGTTCAGTCATCTATGATATGCTCACAGGCAAACCTCCATTCTACAGCAAAAACAAACATGAGATCCTCAAGAACATCACTAACAAGCCCGTCCCCCTTCCGGAATATCTCTCAGATGAGGCAAAATCTCTTTTGAGGGGGTTGTTTGAGCTCGATGTAAGGAAAACGATAATTCAGCCCAAAAAACGACTTGGAAGTGGCAAAGGAGCTACAGCCATCAAACAGCATCCCTTCTTCCGCAAGATAGACTTCGGGTTACTCGCCTAGATGAAGCTGAAGCCTCCTTTCAATTTCGAACACGAACCCATCAACCTTCAAGGCTTCGACACGAACCTCAACAAGAACCCACCGCTGTAGAGCCTAAACGAATAGAAGCTTCCTGACGGCGGCTTCGAAGGCTTCACCTACCAGAAATCCTACAATATGATGAGCCCTCAAACCCTGCAACACAACCTGTAGAACAGCAAGACATACGTGCTGACGACGGCCGAATTCGAAGCTTGAAACCCACGAAGGCTGTTTCCTGTGCATATTATATTAAGTTGCTGAAGCCGAGGATGACATGTAAAAGGTATGACGCTCTGGTGATATCAACCGCATGACTGAGGCTTGTCAGACCAGGTACCGGCTGTACTTGCTGTTGTACACCAGCTTCTTCACCAGGTACGGTTTGGAGAGCTGCTTCTCTGGTGTCCCGGTGATGTCTTGGGGAGTCACTCTGTTCTCCTTCAAGTATTCCAGCAGTATGTCCTCATGATTGTCGATGTTACGCTGCTTCGATGTCATTAGCGCTTCATATAGGAAGCATTTCAGGGTTTCCATACCAAACCTTGTCTTGCTGCTGGTTGCTATGATCTTGTCTGAAACATTCTTGAAGCCCATTGCATCAATAGCGTTCCCTATCTCAACCATCCTATAGAAAAGTTTGTCTTCCTTCACCTTGTCTGTCTTGGTCAGTACCAACTGAATGTTGAGATTGAATTCGTGGGTACGTCTGAGAAACTCTAGGTCGTTTCGTTTGAGGCCGTGCTAGCCGTTGACGCACATCACCACCTGACAAGCCCGAGACGAGACTTTCAAATATTCGTACAGGCAGCCGAACCACATGTCGCGGCGTCTGCGATTCATATCCGCAAACCCATAGCCAGGAGTATCGACGATAACGCCAGCGTTGCTTGCTAGCCCATAGAAATGCATGTTCTTGGTGGTGCCCTAACTGTAATTCACAGTGTTACCGCCTTCTTAGCGACACGAGCTAACTTAGTTTCGAACATTTTGTTCAGCAGCGAAGACTTGCCGGTATTGGATCTGCCGACGAACACAATCTGCTGTCAATCAAGGATGCTACCTCTTTCTCCTTGTAGAAGTTAGTCTTGTCAGTCGAAATCTGTTCCCGTAACAGCTCGATGAGGCGAGTGTGATCGACTTGTGTGAAGTTAATGCGCTAAACCTTCAGCCGTCGGGCTTGTTCAACGATGTTGGTCTCGTAGATTAGCGGTATATGATCCTTGCGTGAGATCATTGGACAGAAGATCGATGAGGAAAAGCGTCTATAAACCAGGAAGTTGCTGACCAATCGCATTGGTAATATAATGGACGACACTGAAAACTACCTGAATACCATACTCCAGAAGCGAGCAAATGCAGTGCCTAATCCCTACGCCTCCCATAGTAGTAGCAGCAAGCAGCAGTATGACGGGATGACAAGGGTGCCAGTGGTGCGATAGAGGGAAGAAGACATGCCAACGGTATTCCGCAAGAAAGTTGACAGCATGTTCAACAGCAGCAACCATGAGCAGAGTGGGTACGGCAGCGGTGTGCAGTATGTGACGGGATGGCAACAACAACAGCAGTATAACCGCTAGCCACCGGGAATGCCGAAGGATCCCACTGCCAACCAATCCAAACAAAGGGTGGAGTATATGCTGATTACCAAGCGTATCGAGTTGAAGGACCAGGAGTAGGATACTTCACTTCTTCCCTTAATCGAGCAGCCAGCAACGCACTTCCTCATTGAAAAACCGGAATTTCCAAGCAATCGGTCCTCCTCTCCATACGCTTCGCTTAAGGAACAAGCACCACCCAGCAATATCGAGCTCGCCAGGTCGATTAAACGTGCAGTCGAAATGGATCAGCAGCAACCGAATGCGAGTATCTACTCCGCAACCAGCACCACTAGCGAACGTCAACGCAGGAAAATTTTTTAGTGATAGTCAATGCAATCAAACATTAGTCAGGAGAGGGAGTGGCGATGTATTTGAAAGTTCGATCGGTACTGATTTTGGGATAAGTGACTTTAGCAAGAACGAGTTTGACAAAAGGGATCGTCAAACAAATCCTTCAATCGTGTGATTGCGCTACCTATATTTTGCTGGCCCCATGCTGACTCTTATCACGCCTTGTTCATAATAATATCGGTATGAACCACGAATACGTCAATTTATCGAACAAGGAGTCAGACGATCCAGAGGAAAATACAGTAACAGCGAACACCCTAGAAGTGGACAAGCACGAAGCCACAGAGATTCCTGCGTTGGTCACCCTGAGGCCTGTACCCCATGAGTTTGAGATGTTTCCTTCGGAGGACCAAACGACGATATCACTGGACGTACTCAGGAAGCAGTTTGGTAATAAAGAGTCCATGTAATGGTTCCAGAACGATAGAAAGATAGACAAGATTATAAGCTGGATCGAGGCAATACCGGACTGGTAAGCCGACGAGGAGCTGGAGTTCGAGCACCGACTATGCTATAAATTCAAGGAAGTGTACAACGTGTAAATAACTGAGGAACCTAGCGAGGAGGGAAGGGCGCCCCACAATACTCCAGAGACCCAATCCTGTCTCATTAGCTGAACTTGAAAATTCGAGCATGAAGAGGAGGCAAGACTCGAGTGCCTCGAAGCAAAAGTAAACGTTCAGACAGGAAGAACGCAAGGCTGTCGGGCAACAAGAAAGACAATGGGACGGGTGGTGGAGCAGATATGTCCAGTCCAATGTAGAGAAATTTTGGAAGGGAATCAAGGTCTCTAGAGAAGTCGCCCAACGCAAGGACTAGTGAAGAATGGCTTCACTTAATGACTTTTAAATCCTATATAGGATCAGTTGCATCATAATAATACTTATTGATGCTAAACCAACGATTTTAGGACGCAGTGAACGCCATTGAGTAGGAATAGAGGCTTTACTTCTGGGGGTTGGGGTTGGG
>ERZ724508.650-NODE-650-length-23514-cov-6.152436_pt1 | contig 23514 bp, 24 predicted proteins | sample MGYA00376041_ERZ724508 | MGnify/ENA primary metagenome ERZ724508 (study PRJEB28724, sample SAMN07190887) | wastewater metagenome | isolation source: effluent of sewage treatment plant in Hong Hong | place: USA: Christiansburg, Virginia | collected 2016-03-01 ...
TGCAAAGCAAAAGGCATTTTACGACCAATTCGTGTTTTTCATACTTCAGCCTCCACTAGCAGGTTTCGGCTTTCGACTACAATACAGTCGGAACACTTCGCTCGAATGAGTCGATTCTCAGTTGGTTCTAAAGCTTTATGGGTCGATGGTATTCAAGTTTTGCGGACTTCCTCTTTGTCTTCTTTGATTATCCGGGTTACGGATACGTCGTGTTACAGTGGGTGTGGAGTTATTGTTATAGTGCTATACTGCATGACGGCCTGTGGATATTCTCCTTTTTATCCTTTCGTTCTACAGCCTGCGGCAAGATATTCTTTAGATAAAGGTAGATGAGGTTCAACGGTTCGTAGCAGCGACGATCAAACTTGGAATTGCGTCATAACCACCCACCACTAGCTACGTCAATGAAGAACATGAACTACGAGTTCTTCCAGATAATGATGCTTGTGACATCCAATAGTGGCTTCACCTGTACTGTAAGCTATTCCTCGTAGCTCTGGAGCTAGCTTCTTCTGAACATCAAAGCAGGCTGCTTTGCTTCTGTAGATAAACAATTTTGCGTTGTTGCATACATTCAGGTGTGGTGCTTCAAGGGATGCTTAAATTCAACTTTTTGATGGTGTCTTTATATTTCAGGCGTCGAGAACAACTTACTCATTGGAAGAGTTTGTGCCCCTAGCCCCACTTTCAACCAAAAGAACAGCTTTATTTCTAAACTGATTTTATGCGCCACCTGCACTCTAAGGTGTTGTCAATTATTCATGTTCGGGCAGTCAGGCCTATCATTGTATGCGACCACAGAAAGGTCTCGGAGTTAAAGTTCATCATCATGCTTTGCCCATTGTTGAATCTCTCAATTAAATATTATAAACACATTTATTCGTCGAATCAATAGTCCATACCTCCCATTCCACCCATTCCTCCCATACCTCCCATTCCTCCCATACCTCCCATTCCTCCCATTCCTCCAGCGCTTTCCTTTTTGTCTTCCTTGGCGTCAACGATCATGCACTCAGTACTGGTCATCAAGGCAGCTACGGAGCTTGCGTCGACTAAGGCAATCCTTACAACCTTGGTAGGGTCGATAATGCCTTTCTCTATCATATTAACAAACGTTCCTTTGTAAGCATCGAACCCATAGGTATTGTCTTTGGATGCTTTGATCTTTTCGACGACAGAGAAGCTTTCAAATCCAGCATTTTTTGCTATGATGGCGCATGGTAGACTGATTGCTTTTTTGATGATGTTGATTCCTGTATTCTCACAATCGTTATCGCCCTTTAGGGTGTCGAGAACTTTGGCAGCATAGATGAGGGCACAACCTCCACCAACAACGATTCCCTCTTCAATAGCTGCCTTTGTAGCGTTGAGAGCATCTTCAATTCGGTCCTTGACTTCTCCGACCTCAACATCGGAGCCTCCTCCGACCTTGATCACCCCAACACCTCCGGTCAGCTTGGCAAGTCTCTCTTCCAACTTCTCCTTGTCATAGCTGGAAGTCGTAATCTTGATCTGTGCTTTGATTTGGTCAAGCCTTTCCTTGAGAGCGGCCCTGAATATAAGCGCAATATTACTTGTCCCCGTTTCCGTTCATAACAATGGTGTCCTCTTTAGAAACCTCAACCTTACCCGCATTACCGAGCACATCGATTCCAGCATTATCGAAGGTGACGCCAATTTCATCGCTGATGACAGTTGCTCCGGTGAGGATAGCGATGTCATTGAGCAATGCCTTTCTATTGTCACCATAGCTCGGTGCCTTCACCGCGCACACCTTAATTCCAGCTTTCACCTTATTAACGATAAGGTTGGCCAGCGGCTCAGATTCAACGTCATCGGCAATGATGAGAAGAGGCTGCTTCTTCTCAAGAGCGTGCTCGACGTACTTCAAAATTTGTTGGAACGATGTGATCTTGCCCTCGGCGATCAGGATCAAAGGCTTTTCAAATGCCACCTTTTGTGTTTTTTGATCTGTAAGGAAGTAAGGGCTAATATACCCACGGTCGAATCGCATCCCCTCCACGAACTCGATTTCATGCTTTAGAGTCTTGCTTTGACCGATGGTAATGGAACCCTGGTGTCCAACCTTTTCAAAGAGCTCAGCCAGCAGTTTTCCAATATTCTTGTCGCCATTCGCACTGATTGAGGCGACTGCCTAGATTTGCTGCCTGCTGTTAACGGGAACACTCATCTTCTTGAGTTCAGCAACGATAGCATCAACTGCCTTTTGGATGCCCTTGCGAAGATTCGCGCTGTTTACTCCCGATTCCATGCTCTTTAGTCCTTCTTTGAAAATGCTTCGAGCAAGAATTGTTGCGGTTGTGGTTCCATCTCCAGCTTCGTCGTTGGCCTTTGAAGCCACTCCCTTAACCAGACTTGCACCCATGTTCTTGAACCGGTCTGAGAATTCGATAGCCTTGGCCACGGTAACACCGTCCTTGGTGATCTTAACACCACCGAACTGCTGATCAATGAGCACGTTCCTTCCACTCGGTCCGAGAGTAATCTGCACGGCATCTGCTAGCTCTTCGCAGCCCTTCAACATCTTATCTCGAGCCTCTGAAGAAAAGCTGAGCTCCTTGGAAGCAAATCCGTACAACGCCTGTTTGGCAAGCCCCTTGCGGATAAGTTGCTTGGTTGATAGCATGGAGGTGTTGATAAATCCGAGTTAATATTTAATCATGGCTGGCAACTGTGAACAGTTATATTGGCAGAAGATTCTAGAAATATTGTCGAGGGATGATGTAAATAGAGGAACCGGTATATATAACAAGATGCGGACCACACCGAAACACCAACCTCACTGCAATGAATTGAAAAAGTACGCAGACATCACTCATTAGGTAGTGTGCAGAGGTCGGCAGCCTACAATGAGGGTCCGTTGTGAGTGAGTTGATGAAGAAGGTTGGCGGCAAGCTGGATATCCAGTTGCTTAACAGACGAAGCCTCACATTCTTAGCTGTATGTTGCAAAGTTTGCTAAAGCTGGAAGCACTCCTATCCAAGTCAAGTGCATCCGCCTGAGAGTTGCTTCGTAGCCCTCCATGAGCTGAATGCTCGACTTCCTCTACAATTTTCCTTCTAGGGAGAACAGTTACTCCCAAGAAGCTCTGGAATCGGGATCGGGATGCAGCATGGCATTCAGCAATTTCTTTGTTTGGGAGCTGACTGTTACGCCTTCAGGCTTGATCAGTTCGCCGTTTGTAATGCTATCCAATAGGTCTGCGATGTTACCTCCGCTAAAAGGTGAACTAAATTAACTAATGATCGATACCATCCGTACAGCATGAAGTGCAGGACTGTGCCCATTGAATAGATATCCGCACGGTTATCGTAAGAGCGATGCTTGAGGATCTCAGGGGCCATGTTCAATGGAGAGCCGGCATATGTCCTCGCCAGCTGTTCGGAACTCAACTGCTTCGATAGTCCAAAATCTCCAATCTTGATCTTGCCATTCTTCAGAAAGATATTCTCGGGTTTGAGGTCGCGATGAATGAGCCCAAGTCGAACAATAGTTCGAAAAGCCCGAAGAATTTGAAAGAGTAGGGCTAGAGCATCTTGCTCGGTAAGTCGTCCCTTTCTGCTGACGTAGCTGTAGAGGTCACCACCTTCGCAGTACTATAGAAACAGGTAGAAATTGTGTTTGGTCTTCTTTACGTCGAACAGCTTCACGATATGCTCGTTACGGCAGTTCTTTAGCGCTGCGACTTCATTGAGCAAGTAGTCCGCATTGCGTCCTGAGTAATGAACAAATGTTACCAGTCAGCTTGGCACGATCGACAACCTTCACTGCGAGCCTATGACCTTGCGGGTCGTAGCCGAGGAAGACTGAACCGAAGCTGCCCTCCCCAATTTTCTGCCCAGTCAGCACGTAGTCACCAACGCGTTTGGGGTGGGTCTGGAGCGCTAGCGAACTAGTCATAATTAATTTTAAGCAAAGCGCCATTAACAGCTTATCAAACGGAAGTGAATTATGCTTTCATAAGGTAGCGAAGAGTGCCCCGATTGCATGCCCGTCAGGGAGTTGTTTCAGTTCCTCTTGGTAGTGAATCAAGAGTTGGTTCATCTTGCTATTCGAAAAGGCCTTCGTTGATTCTGTGGGTTTGTCAGCAGCGTTCCCGACTATCGTTAGAATCGCCTTTCTTTCGAAATCGACCTTCATTCCATGATCCACTGAAATCATCACTTTAGCTCTGGCTGAAGCACTCCCAAAGCATGGCCATATACTGCTGGGAGCATAATAGCTCTCCACCTTCCATTCACTCTCATAGAAGTTAGCACTAATATCCTCCACCGATGTTGGTCGAATAAGTCGCTACATTGTCGCCTCTTCATCACTATTAACTTCCCAAGGATCTGTTTCTTCCTGGTCACGCACCACCCTCAGAGGTCTTGTCTTGTACAGTTCCTATAGCTGCCTTGGTTCGCTTTTGACTCGATTGGAATACTTCGAGTATTCATTTTCCTTCGGTAAAACTGAAGTAGGTCTGTTTGGCATAACTGCCTCCCAAAGCAACCGCATTTCGGATTCCAACTCCTCCAGGTACGTTGCTGTTATCCCATTGGGATCCTTCAGCTGCGGCACCTTTACGCCGATCTGCCTCAATTAATGATCTTACGAAGTTTCCTGCCAGTGAAGTATAGAATGTCACCTTGCCCTTTAGTTTGAGCTCGTCACCTTCGAGCCTCCTTACAGAACGGTCAATAAGCGTAAACTCCATGCATTTCAGTTAAGCTTGATGAATCCACTGCAGCTCACTCTCCACCGTATCATCGAGCCTGCGAATCTGATGAAGTTTTTTGCTGAATTTGCCGACTCTATTACTCTTTCCTACTCAGTCTCACATCCATTATCTTCGAAGTGAGCTTCAAAGTTCCTGCAGACGGCAGCTTCAGCTACTGCTTCTTATCGGTTGCGGCCTGCTACGAAAGGAAGGCCTCCAAATCTGCCAGTTGTATACTCTGGCGGTTTGAGGCTCGTAATTGTTCTTCGACAAAAGCAAGCTGTTGCCTCGGCTTTTATGAAGTTCCTTTGCTTCGATTGGAAGTCTGGCCGATGAGGTCTGGACCCTTTCTCTGCGTTATCGATGGAGGGCCGGGCTAAACATTCAAAAGTGGCTGGTTGCTCTGTTATTTATGGTTCGCAGGCGCATCTAACTCTCTTTGTTGGGGATGTACTTCCTAATCTCCATCATCATCGCCCTAACTGTCATTGTTCGGCTTCATTTGTAGGACGGCATCGACCAGATCCTCCTGTTCCTTCTTGCTGGACCCTCCACCCATTCCTGACTATATATTTAACATCCAATCACATAGCCGAAGAGGAGTACTCTAAGGTCGATTCCTCGAATTTAGAGAGTACAATTGACTGAGATAACACTTCAGGTACCTTGTAGAACTGTTCGATGCGGTTGATAACCCTGGTGTGCAGATTGCACTTGGATGCTTGACAGTGGTACTGCACATATTGCCTGAACCCAGCGAGCAGGCTTGCCTGTTTGGACACGTTCGATAAGGTCTTTGCGAAGAACGCTGAGTCAATCTGATGAGCTACTGAAGGATGTGATGCCATTGGTAAAACCATACTTATTGTTCTTTTCTTGCGGGAATGCGTCGATGAGGTACTTCGAGAGTTCAGACTCCGAGACCTCAACGATAGGCGAATTGTTGACATGCTTCTTTACCTCTGTGAGTTCCTAAGTAAGCATATCGGTACGGTCAGCAGGATTCTCACGATCTGCTGCTCAGACTTTTCGTTGAAAGAAATCCCAAAGTACACCGTCATATTCTTCTGGACGCCTACGTCTCTGGGAAACTTACTGTTGTAAATCAGCCACGTCTTCTCGTTAGGTCGCAGTGAGTAGCAAAGGTTGCCAATAGTGGTCGGTTTGTCCTCTAGCAAAGCATTCATCATCATCTCGATCGGAGCAGCGAAGAAGTTACGCCTGAAGGTAGCGAACCTGTCAGCCACGGCAACGATAAGTTCACTCCCAGAAAGATTTATCTTGCCAAGTGCAGTTTGGTCGACTACGATGGATAGCGATAAGTTCTTCTCTCCAGGTACCTTAACCTCAAACTCTACATGACAATCTGCAGTGTACCTGGATAGTACTTGGACTTGAGATAGCTGCCGCTATACTCCCAAATGGCCTTGAAGTCCTCACAGAAAAAGCTGAATACCAATCGCTCCTCCGATGCTTCAATATGGTAGCGTACGTTGTCAAAGTCAAATGACACGAACATCTCGCTATCGTGGTTCTTAAAGGCAGCTTGAAGGCCCTTAACCATCTGCTTTTGGAGGTTTGGGTTCAGTGGTGCTGATAACATTGCTGGAGATTATAGATAGATACTCACATGCCGATGCTGTCGCCAAGAGAAAGATGAAAGATGAAATAGCAAATACAATCAGCAGCCACTGGAACAGCTCGGCAACAATGTCAATCTTCCCTCCAACAAAATCTTAAGTTTGCCTCTTTAAAACCATTCGCTCAAATAACGAATAAAACCCTCCGTATGATCGAAGCTGCCGCTAACCGCTAATAAAATTATCCGTAATTTAAAAGGTTCCAGCACGAGTTTATTGAAATAACGAATTAAACTGCGAAGCTGAATGGCGACCTTCCTAAAGGGCAGCGATGAGGAGATGCTTACTTGCCCTAATCCTCCCCTCATCAAGTACCAATCTACCCTATGCAGACCCCGCTCTCAATCAATTCTGCCGCAATGGCTGCTCACAAAGGACCTTATCACTGGGAGCAACAATCCAAGCAGTTCTGGTTCGCGAGCAGGGAGCAAACCCGCTCGCAAGGACAATACCGGTCGCTCCAGACCTATCCTCAACTTCTTGAAGAAGAAGGAATAGTAGCATCACATGCACGCTCTGTCATACCGATCAGTTTGACAGTGTGCCACCTGATAATGCACTACGCTACTGCAAGCACTTGCCTAACAGTCTTCTATTTTCACCACTTCAATGCTGCTAGTCTGAAAAACAGTTGTCCCAAGCCAGTTCCATCAGGCAGACTTATAATTAATTGGTAGAGACGTCACTCATTCTTTAAGAGCAACTCGCAACACTTGAGACACATGCCACCGAAGCCCGAGTATAGTCCCCAACCTCTGAAGCAGAAACTACACTTCTTAACTGCTCGTTCAGTTTGGAGTCCATGGGATCTTCTGCATGTGCGGTCTTTCCTTGTTTCTTGAAGCCAGTAGGTCAGCGCTCGTTGGAGTTACTTGGACGCCTGAAATCGCTGCACTGTTGACTCTTGTTCCAGGACTGCACTATTGTCGTAGTTGAGTATATCCTCCGAGATCTCTGGCAGCTGTTCAACTGAGTTGATTATTCTATCGAAGTTGGCTTTTAGGTAGTCCTTGTTTCTGAGAGCATACTCCAACCGAAATTTATCATCGGAAAACTTTGACTCGAGTTTTTGACAGAGTGACTGCAGGCGAATATGAGTTTCCTTTATCTCCTCCACACGTCTTCTCATGCCAACGACCTTTAAGTCGAGGTGCGATTGCTCAACAGTTAGCAAGCTGAAACAAGGGAATTCCTCAGTTGGGATACTGCTCTATGTGGGTTGCTTGTTCAGTAGCTCAGTATGCTGTGAGCTTTTATGCTCTTAGTTTCTCTGGTCTTGGCTATCCTCAGCCAAAGATGATGGCTTAAGGAAGACACTGCTACTTTCATGAGGAGGATCATCTGCGAAGCTACCCTTCCGGTTCTGCTGCGAGCAGTGCACCTTACTATCATTATAGTACTGCCGATAGTCCCAGATGCCGATAAGCCTACCCAGTAGCTTACACAACTAGATGTATCCGCTGGTGATGGCTGCCCAGAACACTGCTATCAACAGTGAGAAGGGATCCCCCAGAGGATTGTAGGACTGTCCTGCTATGGTGGTGAGGCCCACTACCAATACAAACATCGCAGATACATAGAGGGTAATGAGAAAGTAGAACTGGGAGGAAAGACAGAAGCTATCGACGCTCCTCAACTTGATTTCCAGAGGTTCACTGAAATCGTATTCGTCTGCCTTCCAGTACTTCTTGCGATGAGAAAACCTATTGAGTATGAGTTGGATATACTGCTCAATGCCAAGCCCATGGTAATTTTCCAACAGAAAGAACAACGCAACCATGTTGACGATGGTAAAGAGTCCGATCATGACTGCGCTCAGCAGGTAGATCGGCGTGTACTTATAGTCGATCACGTAATTCTGCAGGATCAGACTTTGATTGTAGGTTAGCCACAGCGTTAGAATCGCGAAAGGCTGCAGCACCAACGATAATGGCATCCCAAACAGGTCTGCTGTAAACTACAGAGTTAGGTTGTTACGCTACTAGAGTTCCTTCCGAACTGACTCTAGTTCGTGTTGGTGAATCACCCGCTGGTTCTCTCCCTGCAGCTTTGCTTGGCTTCTCTCTGCCAACTTTCGCTTCAATTAGGTTTCGTTTGAATCATCCTACACATCCGAATCTTTGCCCAGGTCGACATACTCCTCCTGGCTATGGTCGAAAGTAACTGGTTAGCCAGCACCACATACGATATACACCTACTTGTCTTCATCGACATGCTCCAAGGTGTCTGCATCCTTGACCAGCTCCTTCTCCCCCTCTTCTTAGTTCAGCAACTTCGCCAGATAGGAAGCTGCTTCGTCATACTTCTCCTTGAGCCACTCACTAAAGATATTCTGCAGAGAGGCGACATAGGCCTTTTCAATCATGGTGAGCCCAACATCAATAAGGAAGGAGAACATGAAGTCGTAGAAGTTGTTGGCTGCCAACGTATTCAGGTAAGAGGTGATTTCAGTGATGAGCTTCATGGGCATGCACTGCATCACATCGTTGAAGAACACATCAGTGAGTTCCTCCAGCACCATCTGCAGCACCTTCGTAAATACGATGAACAGCCAGATGTTATTGCTGAAGAGCTGCGTGTAGGCGAAGTACATCAAGGCTAATTGGACGGTGACGTAGACAATAGTTCCCAACAGAAATTTCGTCTGTAGATAATGTTAGGGGTGCACAGCCGACCCGCAAAGCTCATATGGCTAGGTCTCCGGTTTCGGTCGCTACCAGCCAATGAAGAAATGCGAGGTATTGTAGATGAGCACACCGGCAATTACCATCAATGAAAATCCTTGGCGGCCTGCCCTGAGCGAAGTGGGCTCTGCTGCCGAATAGTCCTCGTAGTAGGCGGTGGTTGTAAGGTCCCAAAACACATGAGGGCCCTGCCCACCGTTGGCTATAGTGCTTGGGTAGTGGTAGAGCGGAACCTCAAAAAGTTCACCGAGCATGAGAAGGTTGACCAAGGCGAGTATTAACAGCAGTGGAAGAATCGCACTCAAGGACCCTTGGAACATGCCTTTGAGTATATGGAGGTAGACCTTGACTTTGAGTGGTTGTCTGGGCTTTCTGTTGAATACATAGTGGTACAGCGCAAGCAGCAGGTTTTCTATATTGCTGATGATGCCGATGATGATGAAGGCAATGACATAAACATAGTTGTTGAACCCAAAGGCAATAAGGATGTAGGTGTGGTTCAACGGCTTCTTTCGAATAGTAAGGGTGTAGCTGAGATTGCCAGTCGCATCGGTGTATAGTCCGTAGTTCACGGAGCACCCGATCAAGTGACTCTCAGTCTTACTCACTTGATAGTAGTTTAGGGAAAGCTCCACGGTGGTTGGGAAACGGTTCGAGTTGTTCGATCCCTCAGAGGAGTTGATCAGGCAGTTCACGAGGTTACTGTTATCCTATGACAGCTGGTAGCCAATGTGGTCAACCTTCTCCTTGGTGACGTACATGAGGTTGATACCTGTTGGTAGTGTCTGCCAATATGGATATTGGTTGTTCATTGAAGGGTCTTCATCGTATTGGCACTGAAGTTGCACACTGCAGGAATCGCTGTAGGGCGTCATTCCAAACATCAGTTCATTAACTGGCTCGATCTGGTCGATTGGAACAATGTTACACCACTGGGCATTCTGCAACACCTCCGTCGGATAGATGTTTCCTCCTGTGCTCCTACAGTTCGAAAAGTAGGGAATATAAGGTGTCGCGACATTGTCTTGGTTCTACTGTTAACTTTGTGTCTACCTTCCAATCGTTGAGGCTGTTGATGTTTACAGCCTACTGGTTTCGACTGATAAGCTGGTCAGCATCGCTATCTGTGATGGGGTTAATAAATACAGTTGGGTCTGTATTGTTCGGAAAGTTAAAGGGCTGGTTGATCTTCTACAGAGTAGCCTCACAGTTACATCTTGCTGGTTGATCACCCAAAGAAACTCTCTTCGGACATTACTAAGCTTGATGTCCGAAGGGATGGACATAACACTGACCGTATTGAGGAACATGTGGCGGTTGATGCCGAGTTTGTCATTGATGTCTACTGCTACTCTCAAGGTAGAGTCTGCATAGGAAAGGAAGCTACCTGCCTCCACAAACAGGGAGTATTGTGTCGCTTTCATGCGTGTGTTCGTCAATTCGTAGGATGTTGCTCCGATTGTCAGAATCACCTTGTATTCACTCTCATTGAGGCGAATATGTCTGAAGTCCAGCCAGAGCTAGCTATAGCTGAGGGCATCCAACTGCAGACTAAAGGAAGCATTGAGCTTGGTTGAACCAGATACGCTGTACTTGACGCCCGCGAGGCAGCTCTCGCAGATTGGGTCGATAAGGACGGCTCGCATCCCCACGAATAGCAGCACCAGCAGCATTTGCAATATTGGAAGTTTCGAACCTCTCCGAACGCAACTCCTAAGTTTCCCCTGTCGAAATTAAATAATGAGAAGTGTCAGCGGGATCGTTGCGCCTGTGTTTGTCTGGGCACTGATGCTATATGAAGCTGGTGGATACCTGCTGCAGGTAGGTACCGTGCTACACGAGGAAGTACATGACGGTAACTACCAAGCGAATAGCAACATTCTATTCAGTGGTGCCGCTCTTTTCAGCGCTTGCCGGTCTGGCTATGCTGTGCTATCACCTTACTGTAGTGACTCCTCCGGGAACTCCACCAGCAGACCTCGTACCATTCGAAACGACTGCAGAATGACCTCTACGACAACCAAGCTGAAATTCGCTAGCAAGCAAAACTTACACAGGATCTCAGAAAGAAGCTTCACCAGGCACAAAACGATACGCCGTGGGAAATGTAAAGCCTTGGGAAACTCAGCGACGAGATAGAACTTCTGAGAAACATTGGCTGGTGCTTCAAGTGCGATAGGATTAAGGAGGTGAGGGTGCACCACTGTCGGCATTGCCAGAATTGCGTCCTACGTATGGACCATCATTGCCCATGGGTGGGAGGGTGCATCGGTCGCTATAATCACAAGTACTTTCTGCTCTTTCTGCTGTACTCAACTGTAGTGTTTGCGTTATTCAGCTCGCATTAGCAACTGTTGCTACTCACATTCTTGTTGCAGATCACTTTCTTCAACGGGGTTGGTTAGCTTCACACTTTCAATCCCTCCAGCTGCTCAACCTCTACGCCACTGCTTGGAGTTCGGCAGTACTGGCCGTCTGTATCGGTACGCTCCTTCTCAAGCAATTCATTGCACTTTCCAAGAACCTAACTACCATCGAAGGCTATGTCGAGGGCATAGAACTCGTCGTAAGGACTCAAACTACCATAGAAACCATGGTCGCATGGAACGTTTTCAGAGAACATGAAATAGGTCTTCGGTGAGTCGAGCTGGCTGCTTCCCACCCCACCGTTCCTTCCCAAGCGTTGCCAGTCAGTCCAATCGTGAAGTTCGACTGCCAATTGATTTAATTCTGAGGTTATCTTCCATGAGCTTGATGATGCTGTCTCGAAGGCCTTCAGAGTCTTTCTTCTCTGGTTCGGGAGGTCTCCGTCTGTAATGTTGCGACCTTTTTAACTAGTAATGAGTGCGGCGCATCTGTGAATCGTCCTCTACCTTCCTTCGAATGATTTTGTTGTGACGGTCTCTGATCTTTGTGGGAGGAATCTAGAAGTTTCGGATCTTTAAACAGTGCACACTTAATGGCTCTTCAGACTGAAAGATATCCTGGAGTCTTTTCGAGTGTAATTCCTTGTTCTGCTGTTCTTCTTACTGGACTTCTTGATACACTGAGCTACTCGTGTGCCTCATCTTGATCAGCGTCAGTCTACTAGATGGAGCAGCCGATGATGCTATCAATGTTTGACTCTTATTTAGGCGAGAGGACGAGTTTCTCTCTGTAATGGCCTTGGGTCGTTGGTACTTGTCGATCATTCCCCTACCGAACAGCCCATTGGAGAGTTAATGAAGTTTGCTGATGACCTGTTTGATGCTTTGCTTGCGTGTGCTCTGTGAACGACTTTCAACCCAACCTGTGAGCCTCTAGTCGACACGGGCGAAGGAGCCAGCCATCACCTCGTCTAATAAACCAAGCAAATATTATGGAAAGTCAATATCGCTTCTTCTCGAGTTCCACCATGCGTACAGCCATCGACTCCAGCTGATTCTGAAGGTCACGGATAACTTCGGAATAGGTTCGAAGGGTCTTCTCCAGTACCGGTCGTGGGATACTGCTGAGATCCATTTGCTCAAAGTTGCCGCTTATTTGATCTTGAATAAGCTTAACATCTGTGCGCAAACGCCCTAGTGCCTCCACATCGGGACGTTCCTCGACTTTGGATGTTGCATTATTCTTAAAAAGTGGACCTGGCTGCTCCTTGGTCTCGGTTTTAAGTCTCTGCTTGACAGGGGTTTCAAAGCTTTCACGACTTGCATTAATCGGCGAGACACTACGGTTTTCCTCCCTGACGAACTATTCATTACGGCGGGCGTCAACCTTCAAAGTTGATGCTTGACTTGCGAACAGTAGGGAACTGAAGGTCTCTTCTGAATGAACTGCGAAGGATGATATGCACACACACAACACAATTTTGCACTTACCTTCCAGCGAATCGGAGAGGAAGCGAGTGAGCTTACAGTCCCGGAAGGGTACGTGCACCTTGTTGATATTGAACTTGTCGTTGATTTATAGCTGTCTTAATTGTAGGTGTACCTTCGAGTTTGAACTTTTTTCAGCTGAGACCAAAGCAGTGATGCATTTGCCCAGGGTTGTGATCTCCTTGTTGATTCGTTTAGCCTCTTCGAGCCTCGTATCATCTGACTTTGTCTTGGAAACGCGTTCACTCCCCGCCAGATCAACAATCTTTAGGATACCCTTACGATTTTTTAGCTGGATCGCTCCCGTCCCGTCAGTCACCTTCCAGCGCTGTAGCAATGTTATTTGAATCACTGCATGGCTTCGTGATGACTTTTGGTTGATGTTCGTGGCTTCAGTACGGCGTTGTCTTACCGCCTTCTTCACCGAATTGACGAGTTCCTCATACGACCGAACTGCAATTTCGGTTAGGTCCTTCACTATGACACCGTCCTTCGGTGAATCTTTCAATTCAACCTTCCTTGGTTGATTGTCGCTGCGAGGATCCTATGACTTTTCGGCAAGCAGATCGTAGACATTATCCAGGTAGAATTCGATAAAGCTGATTCGTACTGAGAACTGTCTCTCGCTCATTCTCCGGTGGATCTCTTCGAACAGTGTTGCTGCTGTACGGTAGAACACTCCGGCCTATGGATGTTTGTAGTTGGACTCCAGCACAGCTTGCCGACTGCCAAACACTGTATGCGTCTTCCCGGTTCCGGTTTGTCCATATGCGAGGAAAGTTGCATTGTACCCTTCAAACAATTCGTGCACAAGATGCTCCACTTGCTCGTAGACTGTGCTCTGCGGTTCGTCCTGATAGATGTGGTTGAAGTGGTACACCCGGTCCTCAAAGGACTTCTTATTGATGGTGATGAGGTTGTTATTGAACTGTGCTAACTCAGTGGACGTACCTTGAGAGTGTTCTCCATCTCTTTCGCTTCGTAGTGTTCCCGATCTTACTGGTTACTGGGCTTCACTCTGACAACGACGATGAACTTCTCCTTCTGCTTCATCTATCGGAATTCAATTCGACACGATAATATCCCACCAAATCATCAGATCACTTGCTCTTTTTCTTGTTAGGTTTTTTGTCCTACTGCTTCCTACGGTAAGTGGGCAGATACTTTTAGGTGGGCTTCTCTATGGGTTCTGCTGGTTGCTCAACAGAGGGTTCTTGGATCTATGGTTCGGGCTCAGGTGCAGCCTCCACGAACTTCACATCAAGTCTGCAGTCGATAGCGTTGTTGTTGCTATAGGCGTATATGTGTTTGAGGGTGGTCCAAAAGTATGCTCCATTTTCATAGGCAATCGCCCCGTTCCACGGGAGGACATCAGCAAGCTCCTTCGAAGAAGACTTCCTAAGGTATCCACTACTGTGTACCCGTCTTTGCAGAGTGCCTTCAATACTTTGCCGACCTTGCTGCTGTTGGCCAATAGCTGCTGAATATTTTTGGCTTCTTCCTCAAAGTAGTTCTGGAAGACCTAGCCAATGTTTGGCGAATTGACTAGATCGGCAATAAAGTTCAAAGAACTGTCGTGGTATTTCACAATGTTTGCAGCGACCACTTTGCTGAGCTTTTCGTTGGCCAGCATCTTGATAAGCAGACTGTCGCTTGGTCGTTGATACTTAAGCTTTTTGAAACCAACATCGTTCCACTTTTGTGTTTCGTTGGCAGCTACAATGAAGCGATGGCTGGGATGTGATTCAGCAAAGGCACTCAACTGTCCCAGGTCATTGGTGTCGAGGATGTCGCGAGTTTCAATCAGCCACACAGTAGGCAGCTGCTCTGTGCTAAAGAATTGGCCGTGTAGCCAATGGTAGCCGATGGAGAGTAGCGGAAACCGTTACCATTTGAGATCCTATCCCACTTCAAACAAGCGCTTCTTGATGCTGTACCCTTCACCGATCTTCTTACTGAGGTAGCTGTCCAGGAAGGTGTAAAGGCCATCCTTACGGTTGCCCACCACCACAACTCTACTGTTCTTATCGAGCTGCTGCAGCAGCTTTTGATGATCCTTGCCTGTGAAGAGCTGGTCGAGCCGAGGATCGCTAACGACGTCAACGGGTCGTTCAGCGAGCAGATAGCCAGCAACCACAGCCGTGACTGCCCAAACGAACAGCACGAAAAGTACGAGGACAAGCCAGTGTGTTTGTTTGGATACTTTCATTGCTTAATTTATTGTTGGTTGAGGCGGCAATTTGATGCGGCAACTGACCTTCTTTGTATGTGCTTTAATTGCGACGGGAGCCTCGTGGGTGTTGCTGACTTAATATCTAACTTTGGGAATGCAATTGCTTTATAAAATGCGAAATGCTAATCGGAAGAGTTATCACTTCGATTATCTTTGCAGTTCTTTAGCGAAAGCTGGTCTCGCTCTCGTCTGTTGGAAGAGTGCAAATGGGAGGCTGAAACTAAGCGAGAGGCAAATAGACTTCACATGGACTTGTTGCTGACGACCTTATACATTTGCAGCCTCGCAAGTAACTCATCCCAAACAACACTTCAACTATTATTCATTTGCTCAAAGATCATACTCTTAGCAGTACTTGTGATGCAGTTCCTCAAAGCCAACATTGCTATCCTCAGAGATATTTAGCATATTGTACACCCCCAGTTTTATGCGTTGGATCCCCTTGCAGAGTTGTTAGCTATGCAGACCTGGTGGGATGTTTCGTCGGAGATCATCCAGCTGTGGGCGCAAAGTCTCTTTCCATAGTTGCTGACGTTCCTCCGAGGGGCTATCAAAGCGGTCTGCATGTTTCAGCATCTAGTTTTTCAAAGCCATGAGGTATTTCTCCTCAGCTGTAATGCAAGCCGATGCTTATTGGTAGGTTGGTAAGTTGGTTAGATCAACATCTTTGAAGTAATCGTGTTTGGAGAGTTCTACAAGGGAAGGGCGAGCTGCCCAATCCTTATCCATCATTTTCAGAAAAAGGTCTTGCTCCACTTTGCTGAAGATAGAGTCAGGCAAGTACGGCAAGCTTTCTAAGACCTTTTTGAAGATGAGATACTCAGAACCCCCAGTGAAAGGTGGATGACCAGTCTTGAGGAAGTAGAACACTCCAGCGAGACTATAGACATCACATGCCTTCTCCGACGCTTTATTGTGGATGCACTCTGGAGCCATATAGTTGGGAGTACCAACGTAGTGCTCGAACACCTTCCTCCGACGAGACCCATTTCCAGATCCTTTGAGATCTGGTCGTGAGAGATCCTTCGCAGTTCCAAAATCGATGAGTCTGATATGGTTGTCCTTGGTTAGCAGCACGTTTTCTGGTTTGAGATCGCGATGCACTATTTCAAAGGTATTGTGAAGCTGCTCCACTGCTCTGAAGATGTGACAGAAAAAGTGTTTGGTTAGGGATTCCGACATAAGACCAAACGTCCTGCACTGGTTCCAAAGCTCACCTCCCTATGGAAACTCCATTTGAATATACAAGCTGATCTCGTCCTGGAAGGTCTTTTCAATCTGGACAGCCAGTGGCCACCCCTTCAGCTTCTGCAAGCAGTGCTTTTCCATCAGAACGTCAGCCTCTTTCTCAAGCCGCTTGAGTTTGGACTTGTCGATCTGTTTGAGAGCCCATACCTTCCCATCTAGCTTTGACTTGGCTCGGAAGATTTCTGAGAAGTTGCCTCTTCCCACGAATTCCATCTGTTCGAAATCATCGATACTAGCCTTGTTGGGTAGTGGCTGCAGCTGTTCGTTTGCGCTGGGCAATGCTTTGCTGCTTTGTGTAGTCTGCTCTGGCTGGCAGTTTTTCTTATGGTCAGGGTAGTGCTTACGCTGGCACTAAACGTCACAGTAATACACCTTCTTGCAGCGGCTACACCTTGAGAGGTCCGAACCACTTTTACCGCAGCTATCGCAATACCGTTGCTTACTTGGGGCAATCTTTTCGTTGCCCTCGTCAGTCGTAGCTTCGGGGTTCTTTGCAGCTTCCATTTTAAATGTACAGAAGGACAGTCACTAATTAACAAACTTGCTCTGCATCAGCTATTCAGCCGAAGAGCGTTTCTCGGGGTCACGTACGAGGCACAGTTGCAGAAACTCCTTCAAACTTTCGGGTAACTCTTCGGGTACGGTCGGTGTTTCCTAAGACATTCCAATATCCAAGATAGCGTTCATTTCATTATCGTAGTTCTTGTCTGCCCAAGGCGTTTTGCCTGTCACCATTTCCAGTACTGTACACCCGAGACTCCAGATATCTGATTTTCTCCCGTACTTATTCTATCGAATGACCTCTGGTGCCATCCAAAGCACACTCCCCTTAAAGGTCATGGCCCCATTGACGTTATAGGCTGCCACTGAATTGGTCTGATCGAATTTCTTTGAACTTCCAAAATCAGATAGCTTTAGCACACCCTCCGAACTAATGAGCACATTGGAACACTTGATGTCCTTGTGTATGATCTTGTTGCTATGCAGGTATTTTACTGCTGAAACCAGTTGTTTCGTGTAAGCACGTGCAGTCTCCTCAGTGATTTTACCGTAATTGCGGTAGACCATCTCTAACGTTTCAGGTAGGTATTCCATGAAGAACCAAATATCCCCATGATGGTGACTGTGATCGTAGAACCGTACTATATTCGGATGCTCCAACCCACAGAGAATATCGAGCTCGGACTTGATGCTCTTTGACAGTTCGGGCTCGTCAAACATAATGATTTTCTTCCCTGCCACGAACCTTCCCGTGTTGGTATCAAATACCTTGTAGACCTCCGAAGTGGAGCCTGCACCGATCATCTGGCCAATTCGCCATCTCTAGAAGATATTGTTGCGGTCTTTGCTGAAGATCTTCTTTGGGGAGAGTTACAGTATGTTCCGACGCTACTCTTCCTCGCGACGTTCCAACTCCACTTGCTTCTTGCCCTTCATCAAAGGGTTCTCCTCCATGATCTACGGGAACTGCTTTGGAGAATCTATGACAAGTGGTAGCCCACCACAGATAATGTTCTCTGTTGAAGCCTTTGCACTGTTTTTGGGTAGTTGCTCAACGCTGACCTTTATCTTTCCCTTCGACTTGCAGTTACTAGAATTCTTCCTTCGCTGACTGGGAATTCCGTCGAGCAGTGGCGGTTTTTCAGTTGTATTGCGTGACGGACTTTTATGAATTGTCTGCTTGATAGCTGGTGAACGGATATCGGGCAGTGGAAGCAGCTGTCGATTGCGCTTCTCTGCAATTATAGTGAAACCGTACACTCAAGCTTTGGCGGACGAATGCGATCGATGGACTTCTTAGAGTGCGTAGTATCCTCACAGGAGAGCTTCTTGCTGGCGCTCAAGCGCATAGCTGTCAGTCTTTCCGCCATTGGTGTGTAAGTGTAATTGGATTTATAACATTGGCGAAGCAAGAGGTGACTGTGTGTCAACGGCAAGTGTCCTATCATTTCTTTTTTAGCCAATCCCAAGCTTTCTTGGCAGCATCACTCACAGTGTCAACAACCTTTGCGGCGACTTTAGTTGCTTCTTGCTTCATCTCGTTTAAAGTACGCTCTCGCTCTCTTTGTTGTCTTGTGTACTCTTCGTACTCCTGCTGACGCCTGCGCTATTCTTGTTCGCGGGCCTGTCGAATTCGTGAGATTTCACGCTCTGCTGCTCTCATTTTTTGGTTGATGAACTCCTGAGCAGTACCCTCCCAGCGTGGATCGTCATCGTAAATGTTGCGGTAGTTATCTGATGAGTCGCGAGAGTATTGCTGTTGTGAAAAGTTATTCGAATCGTTTCTTGGTGAGGAACGAGAGTCATGTGCCTGACGGTTGTTCCTCGACCTCATAAACTACCGAATAACCTGCTCCTGGAAGCTTGGATTCTCCCAGGTACGACGAGTATCCGGATCTCTTTAACTTCCGTACTGCTGCTGGTAGTATTGCTGTTGTTGCTGACGTTGAGGATTTGCAGTGCGACTATATCCAGTAGAACCTCTTCCGCTTGTCGAGGATGCTCCTGTTGACCGTGACGTATATCCAGCGGTACCAGCGTTACTTTCCGTTGACTGCGAATCAGCATCATACTCCTTCCGTACCTCCCTATCTGAGAGCACTGTGTATGCCTCATTGATTTCCTTAAACTTCGCTTCATGGCCCTTTGCCACATCTGGGTGATACTTCTTGGCGAGACCATGGAAAGCCTTTTTAATTTCAGCTTAGCTTGCACTTCTATTGATTCCCAATGTTCTGTAGTAGTCCTTCTTTCGGTCAAACTTGCTGACAGAAAAGAAGCAGCGACCTAGCCTCGATGTCCTGATCAACATCATAATAGAAATATCAAACAGATTTCTTTCGATGACGCCGCATGGATCAGTATGCAAGGTCTTGTGGGAGAGTGCAAGACAGTCTCTGATCGAAGATCGTTTCCAAAACAATTACAGAATTAATGCAAACAATAAAAGCTAACTCTGGCAGGAAGTATCACAGCTATGCACTCACAGGTGAGCTTCCCAGGCTGGACGACGGAGTGCTTGTCTCCCGCTTGAAGGGCAAGAGCCTATAAAGCAACTCCAAACTTCTGAAAATGGTGTAGCACATGTCAACGAAAAAGGAGTATTTGTACTTGGATCTTCTCGAGGAAGGTAGCACCCTCAATCAACACAGGTCAGATAGTCAAGATGCTCGAGCGCTAATCAACGATCTCATCGGCCGACGATGACGAATAGACAGAGAAGTACGGAAACAAGTGCGTGCACGAACTATACAACCTATCGCCAGAGAATAAAAGCACATTGAAATATCTGGACGCAAGCATGAAGGAGAACACTCGGAAGGAGACGCTGCGCAGTGTAGTAAAGAAGCGACTTAACGAACTGATGGATCCTGAGTGGGAGGAAACTGCTCGACTACTTTGCAAATCAACCAGGCAGTAACACAGGTTTCTGTTGCTGCCAACAAAAAAAAATAGTAAGCTAGACGCCGCTCTCAAGCCCAAACAGTTACAATTGATGAGGAAGTTCGGAATTGTTTCTGACTACTGCTTCACCGAAAAACCTGCTGAAACGGAACCAATCAAACGTCCACCAAGACAGCGTAAACACCTGACAACGCTCTCCACAAGGAGAATGACTGATGACATGTCGACGCTTTCCCCACGAGCGAGTGTCAGGCTCCCTCTCGTTGTACCTGGCAATACTCTCGAACCGCTACGCAAGAATTTGCAGAGTTCTCTCACTTGACCATCCAAACATAACAGTTCAGAAGATGTCATCCTCGTCCCGTACCACGCTTGGATTTTTTTGCAGAGTATTTGTAGGTCTTGCCGTAGGTTTGACCTATTACTGGTCGGATTCCCCATTACCAGCTTCCCTCGTTTACGCGCCTGTTGCCTCCATGGTGATTTCTTTACAGAGCATCTCCTTTGTCTTCGTCATGATTTCGTGGTCGCCGGTTTGCTGGATGTACAGATTGCAGAGCTACATAATCTTATCGTATTCCTCGAGGTCAGCAGCATCAGCAGCAACCTGTTCCTCCATTATCTGACTCTTTCTAACGTTCTTCTTAAATTGAGGACGCTTCTGGGGCTTCAATTGCTTCAGGTAGGCAGCACAATGCATCTTGGTTGGAAGCAGTTTGGAAAGGAGGTACTTTATCTCGGAAGGGTTCATCGCAGGCGGTTACTCTTCTTACTCATTTTGCTCGTTGTCTGCCTTTCTCTGCTCCCCGCTGTTCAGATGTACCTTCTTTCTCGGTTTTCCGTTATCGGTGGGATCCTCATCTTCCTACTCCTCTTCCTCTGCAGATTATTCGGGCTCGCCGCCTTTCTTCCGGACTGGCTGGATCTTGCCCTGCTGGAGTACTTTCTTCTGGATACCCTCAAGGAGCTGCTATTAGTTACCAGCACCAAAGCTGTCGAGCCAAGCATCTCTAATTTCTCCTTTGCGTTTTTTGAAAACAAAGAAGCCCTCAGCATCGACATCGCCCATATCTTCTTCGTTACGCATGTTGAAGGGCTAGATTACGTGTCCAAAATAGCTCACTTGTTTCTCGATGTTCTGCTGAGAGTGTTTCTGCTTTTCCTCTATCTTGGAAAGTGCAGCGAACGGGTCCTTTCGAAACTGCATATCGAACTATTCTTCTTCGAACTGTTCCTCTGGATCGAGACGACGCTTTGCGCGAAGGAGTCTTGCCTTCTCCACTCCGACTTCCTTCATTTAACTTGGCAGTCAGTTTAGGTTTATACGAGAAACATAAGCATAAGAGTAGAGCTGCGTTTATCAGAATATGCTGCAGCGACAGCAGCTCAGGCACGTTCCTTTCTTTTTCTGACCTACGACCGTGGGAAGCTACGAACCTGGACCGGAATTGAGATTTGGTGGACCTTGGCTGGCCATTCCGACTGGAATAAGGTTACCGTTTGGACCTACCAACCTCCTTTCTGTGTCTGGGGCCATTTGATCAGCATAGGGAAGGATCGGACCGACGTTTGATGTCCGAACTCGAGAGGTTGTGATGGTGGTTTCACCTGGCACTACACCGGCACCGAGCTGTACGAGTTGCTTTGTTGTCGTAGTGGTAGTGGTTTGTTGCATACCACCAGGCAAAAGAACTCGGCTTGTGGAGATGGTCGGTGGAGCGACTGCTTGACCTGGCACAGCGAGATTATTGAAAGTAGGTGGATTGACTGATGAAGGTTGAAGGCCTCCACTCGGCTTAGCAGCAATATTTCGGTCAGAGCACGGAAGTTAATGAGGCAACACATTATATCCTGAACCGGTGGGTTCAAAGACGTTGGATCTTCTGATGGTGGTGCCATTTGTGGTGGGATGGAAATTGCTCCCACCCGTCTGGACCAGTTCCATCATTCGCTAATTCAGGACTTTGGTCTGGTGTGCAGGATTATTCTGAGAAGCAGCATGTGGTGGGCTATAGAAAACTGGTGGAGGAACTCCGACACCTGAAGTGCGTACAGGGGATTGCGATCGGCTATGCTGCACTTGAGTCGTCGGACTAATGTTTGTAACAACGGAAGGGCCTATACTTGCTGGACCAAGGGTAATAGTCTTCTCTCCTCCTGTAGGCGGGATATGAATGTTTGCTCGCTGTCCGCTAACGGGAGCTTGCTGATATGGGATCGCTGGTGGTTGTGGTGGTTGCACTGAGATTAAAGGAGGTTGGTTGGAAGGTGGTGCCGCTGGTTTGCTCTTCTGCTGTACACTCTGAATACTAATCTGTCCGCCTTGGGCACCAAGATTGGAGCTGTTTTCGTAATGCTGAAATTCAGAGTGTTTGTAACCTGCCATGCTGGACTGTTGCTGAACAACTGAACCTCCCTTTCCTAGATCGTCGATAATAGAGCCCCCCGCTAAGTCTTAGTCGATTGAGTGTCCATTACTGTGATTTTCAATGATGTTAAGTAGTTCCTCACCTTGCTTTAATCGATTGTTCTTTTGTTTTGTTGAATTGATCTGGGGCGACTAGACATCACTATCATCGAATCGCTCATCGCTCTCATAGGAAAGACGTGCCGGTTCAGTCCTGCCTATGGCTGCCGGCGCTACCCGCTTACTCGCCGTTATTTGGTTAATTTACTTAGTTTGCTGCCGCAGCTGGTTTATCATTTCAGCTTCACCCATTGGCTTTTGCTGGGGATTGCCACCGAATTGCCCAACGAAATTTCCCTTTTCGTTTGGTTGGTCTTTCTGGGGAAGCTGGAACCTCTGTTGGCTGGTCTCCCTAATGATCATCTCATTAAATCTTCCTTGGTCATTTTTGAGGGCTTGGAGGATCTCCGGAAGTTCCTGATTGCTGCTTTGCTATGGATGTGGTTTGGCCAAGCGAGTAATCATCTCGTTCAAATGCGGCTCCTCAGAAGATGGCTGAAACGGTTGTGGCAACGGTCTGTCACTTCCTCCATTGAACTGGGGTGATTCACGTCGAGGATTTTACTGTTGTTGCCGGTTCTGCATCACAGTGATACCTTGATTTCGCTGCTGTTGTTCTCTTGGTGGCGATTCAGTTCGAGCTCCAAACGTTTCCTTCTTAGATGTCGGAGCATTCCACTAGCCAATTACTATATTCTTGGTTTCCACTGATCGGTTGACTTCGAAGTTTCCTGAAACACCCAACCCGTTCTGCAGTGGCTGTGTTACCTGCACGTTAGTTTGCTTTTCCAATTGAATGTCGATATCACGTTGGATTTGCCTGTTGCGTCTGCGTACCTAATTGAGCTTCTCATCCATCAATCGTTGCCCCTCCGGCATATAGTACTGATTCTCAGTTCTTTGGCTCGTTGGATGTTTTTGTTCTGCTTGGTTGCGATTGTTTGGAGTGTTGATGTACAACTGACTCTGGCTGTCCAGACTGTTGGAGTTGTTAGAAATACTTCCGTCATTCAAGGCCCCTTTTTGATCCCGAGTTGGTTGTACATTGACTGTACCTGATTCAGCATTCAAGTTGGAGTAGAGATTCTGTGCCTTATCGTGGAGCTTGCGAAAGATTGATTCAGGAGCAGCATTTTAACCACTATTTCGTTTGGACTTATTTCTGTTCTGTTTGTACTTGGTGTAAGATGCTCTATGGTCTTACAGCGCCAAGTCCTCCTGATATTCGATAGCTTTGATGGGTACTGTCGGTCGCTACGT
>ERZ724508.652-NODE-652-length-23494-cov-8.471309_pt1 | contig 23494 bp, 18 predicted proteins | sample MGYA00376041_ERZ724508 | MGnify/ENA primary metagenome ERZ724508 (study PRJEB28724, sample SAMN07190887) | wastewater metagenome | isolation source: effluent of sewage treatment plant in Hong Hong | place: USA: Christiansburg, Virginia | collected 2016-03-01 ...
TGTCCCTAGTTCACCCGCTTTTTGTCCCTAGTTCACCCGCTTTTTGTCCCTAGTTCACCCGCTTTTTGTCCCTAGTTGTCCTTGTATCCTATTGAATAATATAAGAAAATTACCCCTATAAACTAATAAACTAAATAAATAAGAAAAACACTACAAAGAAAATTTCGTGTGTTTTTTAATTTTTTAAATTGAAATAAAATTAAATGTTATCCAATAGCAAAGTTCATTTTTGTTTTTGTGTGTATCATAGGCTGAGTAAAAAGATTGGCAAATGCTTCTGCTCTGCCCGCTAATTACACTCGAATTCTTTTTGTGTGGGATTAGATTTATGATGAAAAACCTAGTTCGTATTGCAATAAAAAATATAAGCAAAAATGGTCGGCTATCTCAAATAGCCACTAAAAAACATAAAATACGAGAAGATGTCACAATTAAAAATCAACGCAAACACGCTTTTTATGCGATTTAAGCGCATATTTAACCTTGAGCAATGGGTATGTATAGGTAGCATAAAAAAACCATTACAGAAGGCGTATTTGATTTTGTCTATGTATTATTAAAAAAACAAAATTGCCCTCCCCCAAATATCCAAAAAAATTTCAAAATACAAAGTCAATTAACAGACTACTTTAAAACTGAGTCTCTAATAACTGTTTAGTGTGATATTCCAACTGCACTAACCTCACCACTACTGTAATATCAGTTTTGCTATACACTCCCAACTTAGAAAAACTCAATTTATTAGAACTGATCATCTTTAAGATAAATGATCTGCTTTTTATAATTGAGCATGCTCAATTTTGTTGACATGCGCACTTTGTGCGCTCTATAGTCTAAATCAATCTAAATTAAAGACCTAATATTGGAGTTGAGTTGATGGCAAAAGTCATATTGATAGCTAACCAAAAAGGCGGTGTTGGAAAATCTACAATTGCCACGACTTTGGGAACAGGGTTAAAGCGTCTTGGTCATGCCGTACTTTTGTTGGATGCAGATTCACAACAATCTTTATTTAAATGGCGTGCTAGTGCAGAAGGTTTAGCGCATGAACAAGACATTCCTTGGGTTGAACGTTGGGACTCACCGTTGATAGCAGAAAAAATAAAAAAAGAAAAAAAGAATTATGATTTCATCATTATTGATAGTGCCAGTAATTTAGGCCAAAAAGGAGATGCTACTCAAAAGATAATTTTGGGAGCTATTAAATCGGCTGATTTAATTTTAACACCTGTTGGCCCTTCACCATTTGACGTGGATGGTACGGAAGATTTTATTAATCTTTTGAGAGATATTTGGGAGCGATTTGGTGAGCAAAAACCGCCTGTATATTTTTTAATAAATGGGGTTCAAGTAGGTACTACGTTGGGACGTGAAGTTGGCGAGTATGTTGCTAGTACTTATCAATTACCTGTTTTGAACGTAAAACTACAAATGCGACAGGCATATCGTCAGTGCATTTTTGATGGCAGTAGTATTTTTCATCTTGGTGATGCTCAAAGCAAAGCGAATGCTTCGGCTTTTATTGATGAAATTTTAGGTTTATTTGCAACTGATGCGGCAAACCAAAAGGCAGTCGAAAAATGAGTAAAAAAGGATTTTTTGCTAATCGTAAAACATCACTAGCTGCGCAAGCAAACTTAGGCTCTCCAGAAAGTCGTTTTGATTTGGAGGAGTTTGAGCGTGAGGTTGTTGCAGAAGCACGAGAAAATAATAAGATTGCTCATATTGCCAAAGAGCAAATAGACCCTGATCCAAATCAACCACGTAGTGAATTCAACCAAGAGGCTATGGACGAATTACGCATAAGTATTGAACAAAATGGTTTAATTCAACCTATTGTGGTGCGACAAATTGGCGAGCGTTATCAAATTATTGCAGGCGAACGACGTTGGCGTGCATGTTTAATGATAGCCAGTATCTCGGCAATAGATGCAGTGGTTCGTAATGATGTTGACCCATTAACGATTTTATTATTACAAATAGCTGAAAATAACCATCGACAATCTATGACCCCAATGGATATTGCGCGTGCTTATCAACGAGTCAAAGAATTTTCGGGAAATTCTCAAAAAAAAGCGGCGATTAGGCTTGGTGTTTCAGAAAGTCAAATTTCAATTACATTAGGATTGATTAAATCTCCAGAGCTAATTCAAAATTTAGCAATGAGCGGAAAAATCCGAGATATTACAACGCTTAATATCGTTAATCGACTGTATGAACAAGATGAGATTGCAGCTAAAAAAGTTGTTGATGATATTTTAAAAGGGCGTATCGATGTAGGCAGTGTACGAAAGCAGGTAAATAGTCTATTACAAAAAAGCAAAGGAAAAATTGAGCATGCTCAATTTGTTAAGCATCACATCAAAGCGGATACGGTTGATTTGGTACAGGAAGGAAAAACCATTATTGTTAGGCTCAAATCAAAAAAAGCTAGTTACGATATTGAGTTGCCTATAGGTGTTAATGAGTTAACTAAATTGTTAACAGCACTACAGGAAAAGCCTACCAATGAATAGTCAAAATAAACAAAGATTACATGCATTAATGGTAAAAGCTAATTTAGATACTGTAGTGATTAAACAGTTATTAGAGCAGCATACAAAGCGTAAATATAGTATTAGAACTGTTCAGGCTTGGGCAGCAGACTCTTCAAAAGCAAGCTCTAGAGAATGCCCAGAGTGGGTACTTGAAAATTTAGAGCAAATTGTAGATGCAAAATAAAAGAAACATTTAAAAATTGAGCATGCTCAATTTTTCTGAAAAACGAACATGTTAAGGAAAAGGCCATTTGTTTAACATGTATTGGGTAACGTGTTAAGAAAAGTGCGATTTTCTTAACACGTTCTGTATTTTAATGGCCTTCATTGGTAAAAATTCCGCTAAACACATAGTGCTAAGCAGATTTATTCTGCTTAACCCAGTTTAATCAGAACCAGAAATCCTCATCTCAAACGCTCTACAAGGGCGATACTGTGGCAAACGTGTTGTTAGACTAAATTTATCATGGCTTTGAATAGGTTGATAAACATCGAGTCCTTGAGTTATCTGTATTTTCCAAGCTGTGTTTGTTTGTATAAAAGACTCAGTGATGTCTATTGATGGTACAAATTGCCACGTTAGATTGATGCCAACATCTAAGCATGCCTTAGCGATATGTTGTAAATCACTGTCTTGTTGCTCTTCTATGAACAAATCAGTAGTGATAATGAGCTGGACGTTGCTTTGCTGAGACGGTGGTTTGGCATTGGCAATCGTGGTTAATAGTTCTAGTAAATTGGTTTGTTGGTGGATTAAACCGATGTTGGGGTCACTGATGGTAACCTCTGTCGCCTGTTGCAAATAAGGCGTAATACAATCATGCAGACTAAAGCCTGTTGCGCCTTCTGACCATGTTATCTGTTGTTCGGTTAATTCTGATACATCGTTATCTTGATTATTCGTTTTTGTTACTGAGTCGTTGGCGATTGATGTGCTTGGTATGGCAAATAACGCATCGTCTTGATATGACTCACTAATGGCCATGTCGCTTGTATTAGTTTTTTTGTGGTAGTAGTTCGGGTAGGCTTCTTCTTCCTTGGTGGTGATGTGGTGTATTTCATCACGTTGATTACGATAACTAAAAGAGACCATGCTATAGGTGTTATCTATGCGGAGCAGTTGGTCTTTGACTCGTTTACGGCCCTCCATTGCCAAATCAAGCAGCTCTTGAATATCGCTTTCGCTCGCTTGACCATCGGGATATAAAATCTTCATTAAGCCCGAAAAGGTTTTGTTGATGGCATCGCGGTCTCGTGTTGAGATGTCGGATGACAACGTAAAATATGCTTTGTAGCGATCAGAATAATCGTGACTGCGTAAAGCGCGTAACACTTCGGCCAAATAATCCACCACGAAGCCATAGCCCTGCGAAAACATTTCTCCGCGAATAATATCGACTTCCCAACCTGCAATATAAAAATGAATGCGGTCAAGAAACGCGGAGTCATGGTAGCTTTCGGGGAGTTCGTCAAATAAGTCGCTGTGCTTAAGCATGTGAGGAACACTGTGCTGGGTGTTGCCGACAAACACCATTGAGGCTTCTGCGCCGAGGGTTTCAATGCCGCGTGAAAAGGTTTTGTTCGCCATGTAGTTTTTCATAATATCGACTAAGGCTTTATCAACGCGCTTCTTTTTTCCTGCAAACTCATCAAAAGCGATGGTGTCCCAGTAACCGACTAGGCCGACTTTGCCTGTGCCATTGTGAACAAACAATTTAGGCGTGGTGACTTCTCCGCCTGAAATCAAAATCCCGTGTGGCGAAAATTCGGAGTAAATGTGTGATTTGCCTGTTCCTTTCGGGCCTAACTCAATCAGATTATAGTTGCGTTCACAAAAAGGAATCAGGCGTACAAGCTGGTTAAACTTATTGCGCTTACTAAACAAGCTCGGTTCAAAACCCATACTTTGTATGAGTAGGTCTATCCATTCATCGGTAGAAAAAAAGCGTCTGGCATGGGTGTAAGCGTCAAAATCCAGATGTGAGAGCTGGATGGGTTTTAATGAGCCTAAAATCCAAGGCGAGGCATCCTTATCTTCGCTAAAATCATATTCCACGTCCGCAATACACCATACGCCACTGACTAATAATTTAGAGTGTGCTTTGACGGTATCGGAGTCGATGAGTACCTTTTTAATGCCTAAGTTGGCAAATTCGGCTTCATAAGCATCTTTCTTTTCGTTGAGTGCGACACTGATACGATCAATGACTTTGTGCCGACCTTTTTCTTTGATAATCGAGCGCACCAAGCCTGATTCATTACGATGGACATAATGTTTGCGTAAAATCTCTTTCACGGTGCCGATGCCGTTTTGAATGGTCAGCTCGTCATTACTGGCACAGTATTGACCCAACAAATATTCCAAAACATAAGAGGGGACAATCGCGTTGCCTTTGACCGTTTTTACGAGGTCTTTACGCACCACTAAACCCAAAAAATGCTCATTAATTTTATCGTCAAGCTGGCTCATAACGGGTTGCTCTAAAAGTCAAAGTCACTGGCAAAAGAACGCTGCATCAGGTAGTTCAGTGCGGTGTACGGTTTGTAATGTGATGTGCCATCAATTTGCTCATCCAACCTTAAGGAAACGGTTTGGCCGTTGAGCTTGTTGTCTTGACTGGTCAATATGAGCCGTATGGGAATCTCACGTTCACGGGCATTGTCAGTCTGACGATCAAAAATCACCTCATGGCTATCAGAAATCAATGCACCTGCTTCACTATACAACCCAATACGCAAGGTGCGAGGCCGACATTTGTCGGTGACTGGCTGTAATTGATAGAGCATGACGGATAGATGGTTCGTGGTAATTTTATTAGCCGAGCCGCGTAGCACTTCAATATCAACTTGTGACAGGTCACTTTGCCGCTTTTTATTGATGTGCAGTAAAGGGATAACGACTTCTTGCAAGCTGGCTGCGCCATGTACAAAGCGACTACCAGAGCCTTGTAAGCGTAAGCGGTTAATCGACTTGGGTAACATCACTTCTACATCGCCCACTAAGCCTAATTGCGAGCTGTGGAAGTGCTTAAACGAGGGATGGGGTTGAAAGCCTTTACCTAATAAAAAGCGTCGATTGCGATATAACACCGTTGAGGCTTGTGGGTCTGAGGATAAAAAATCACTTTCGGCAAGGGTTTGGTCTTGATAAATAAAACCATGATCTGCGGTCAGCAAAATGTTGTTGACGTTGGCATTAGTCAATTTTTTAATCAGGCTAATCATTTCGACTAAGGTTTGTTCGGCGGCATCAAAGGTACGTTCTTCTGTGCCTAGGCTGTCACCTGTCTTATCTATGAGGTTGTGATAGATATACAGTACGTCATTGTCGCGGACGATGGCTCTTGAGTCGTCCCGATTTAACACCATAAAGTTTTTTGCCAAGACAACATCACTGGCCGAGAGGCGTTTATTGAGTATCTTTTTACGGTTGTCACTGCCTTTGCTACTTTGGCCATCAACAAGGGTTTCACCTGTTTGATTATCGGCAATGGCAAGCTGTTGATGAGGGAGTAGGGCGGCCATGCCTAATTGAGTGTAGCTAGGCAACATCGACACCATTGGCTCTAAATTGGCATCATAGCGGTCTTCTTGGCGCACCAACGACAATAACTCTTCACCTACTTCATAACGTAATGCGTCCGAGATAATGACGCAGACTTTGGCATTGCGCTCTAAAAACGGTTTGACCGAGCGATTAAAAAACTGACGCTGTGACGGGAAGGAGGTGCTATCCCATGTTGAGGCGTTGTCCACAAACACTTGCCAACGGTCGTTGAGGGTGAGCAAGTAATTATTGCTGTATAAGTTTTCTATAAGGGTATTGAGCGCATGGAGTAGCGAGGGTTGCTTCGATTCGCGCAGATGGTAAATAAATTTACGGTAGTATTGGTCGAGCTTAAACCACTCTTGGCTATAGCGTTGAATGCCGTCCGCCAGTGAGCTGATATCGAGCTTGGTGCTGTTGAGGCTATAAATAAAGGCTGAGGCCGCATCTATGGCGTTATAGACATGGGCAAAGCGATCGTACCAATAACTGCTACGGCGTTGACGCACCCATTGACTGACTTCGTTATGAAGCAAAGTACGCTGGGTTACGCCTTGCACTAATTCGCGCAAGATTTTACGGTCAATCTCTTCGACATAATCCATGTCTATGAGCTGACGAAAGTCGTGTGTCTCTAATAACTGTTTAAGGCCAAGGTCTTTGGCACAGCTTTCGGAGAGTTTTTCAAAATACTGACGATGTTTGACGCTATCTTTCCAACGCTTCAAAAAGACGAGGGCATGATGGCTGAGTTTGGCCGTTTGTGCGGTTGCAAGGGCATAACACGACTTAAACAGTTCTAGGCTAAAGTCTTTGATGCTGGGGTTGGTGGATTCATAACTATAATGCCGTTGCAGTTGTTGCCATAAAAAACCGTCTAGGCTGCAACGCTGAATCAGGCGTATTTTGTCATCTCGGTCGTCGGCCAGTTCCGCCAGTAAGCTTTCTAAAATGGTGTCGAGGCCACTGTCGGCAGAGCTGCAAATAGACAGCATTTTTAGGCGGACAAGGTGAGGCGTGTCGTCCGCAACTAAGAGCCGTTTGAGGCTGTCTTTACGTTTACTGGCTTGAAAAAATTCGCTATGGGCTTTGATAACATCGGCAAAACCTAAACCAAGTTCTAATTCGGCTAACCATAAGGCCACTTGGTCGGTTCTAAATTCGCCTTGAGCAAGTTGTATATCCAACAGCCAATTTTCTAAGTCATCGGGTTGAGGATAGGCGGCATATAGTAAAAACTTGTGGTCTGGCTCTTGGCGTAAAAGCCGATGTTTAACGCCAAACTCATTATTGTTGAGCTGGATTTTTTCGACACCGTGTAATTGGAGTTGTTCAAAGTCGGCTTTAAATTCGTCTTTGGCATCATACCAAAAGACGATACGATGCTTTTCAAACAGGGCTTGTAAGGCTTGACTGATTTTGCTGTTACTCACCCGTTGCTCCTAATTGCTCTAAGCGTGTTAGCCATTCATTAAAATGAGGGCATTTGTGCCGTAATGTGGCTAAACCAATTTGCTCAACCACTGTCCATCCTGCGGTCACTTTGTCGTATTCGGGAATCTGTTTAAGAATACGTTTAGACGGGGCGGTTTCTGCTCCGTCATTAATCAGTTCGGGACACGTATCACCCACCATTTCAACCAAGCTGTCAATCGCGGCTTCGTGTTCAAAGTATTCCCAATCTAATTTACGGGCATCGGCCAAAATTAAGGCTTCAAATTCGTGTAATTGGATGTAGGGTATAAAACGATTGTCACCGATGTTTTGTGCTAAGGCCGCCTCTAAACAGGCAATCTTTTGATAAGGGTCGGAATAGCTTTGCGCTTTGGCAAAGTCTGGAAAGTCATTGGGCAAGGCGTACAAGTCAAACATGGTGCTAAAACGGCAATTGGTACGGCTATCTTCTTTTAGCCAGCGTTGGATGTCGTTTTTGGCTTTGATATAGTTGGGCAAGCCGCCGCGTGATTGTCGGCCTGTGTGTTTGTCTTTGCTGGTTAAAATACAACGGGCATCGGCATACACATGGTAATGCGCCAAGTGCGGAGCTAAGACTTTTAGTACAAATTGTTGTTCGGTTTGGCCTTCGGCAATGATGTGTAAATGAATGCCGCTCATGGACGGCCTCCTAACACGTTCTTTTCCCATAGTTCTGAGAGGCTATAGTTTTGTAGCCATTCAGCCAACTTTTCTTGGTCTAGGCGTTTAAAGACACTGCATTTTTGTGCTTCATCACGCTCAACAATCACCAAGTTGTCACAACCAAATTCATCGACTAAACGGGTGGATTGTGTGGCAATAATTAACTGGCTATACCGTGATGCGGTGCGAATCATAGCCGCAAGTTCGGCAATAGCGGCAGGATGCAGCCCTAATTCGGGTTCGTCTAAGACGATAACGCTGGGTAAAGTATCGGGCGGCTGCAATAGTAAGGTTGCTAAGGCCATAAAGCGTAACGAACCATCAGAGATTTGATGTGCGCCAAACAGATAATCACCGCCTTTTTCGCGCCAGTTAAGGCGAACATAGTTGTTGTTATCGGCTAAAAGCTGCAAGTCAAAATCGCCAAACTGCGGCATAACGTGTTGAATATGTCGCACAATACGCTGATAGTACGCTTGCTTAGACGGTGTTTCTTTCATCACCCGTAAAAAAGCGGCTAAGTTGGCGGCATCTTCGCGTAAGTAATGAGCATCGTCTTTAAAGCTGTTGCGTTTGATTTTAGCGGTGTCGGAAGTGTCGTGAAATTGATAGGTATTTATACTGGCGAACGCATCTAGCACACGTACATCATTGGACGGATTAAAAATGGCCGATGTGCTATTTCCCGAATGTAAAACCGAAATATCTAAAGGCGGATAACCCTGTGAGCCGCGCAAAATGGCTTCCCTTGCAAAAAACAAACGGTCGGGCATACCAAATTGTAAGCTGGCCTGATACTCAATCGAAAAAGCAGGAGCGTCTGCTTGGCGTTGGCTAAAGTTAAGCACAAAGTCTATTTTGTCGGTAATGGCTGAACCATAAAACAATAACGCATCTGTACCGCCTTGTTTGCCGACATAGGTCGGTAAATTGTCCTGAACAATATGATTGAGCATCTTAAAAAAAGAGATTAAGTTGCTTTTACCACAACCATTTGCGCCTAATAATACCGTGACATCGCCAAAGTCTAGGTGTTGACCTGTTGCGGCAATCGACTTAAAGCCACTGAGCTGTAAGCTATTGAGCCTAAATTTAGCCGTTGACTCGTTGGGCGTGGTGTTATCGGTGGTCATGGTTAATCATCGCCTGTATCTAAGCCTACAATCTTTTTAAGGGCTGCACCCAATTTGCCGTAGTTTACTTTTACGCCATCATCAAGGTCTATGGCGATTTGTTGAGTGGCGAGTGGGTACAGTATGTCACTTTCGTAGTCGTCGAGTTCGGTTAGCACTTTTTTAAGGGCTTCGAGGTCTTTTACGGCTTTGGTTTTGTCGCTTTGGCTGGCCGAGTCGCTAATGCTTAGTTGTTCTAAGTGGGCTTTATGGCCAACGAGTTTGGTTCTAAATTCGCGCAAGTAGCTGTTAAGTACCACGCTGACGGTATCTGTTTGATAACGGTGGACATAAATCAGGGCATTAAAGCTACCTTTAGGACTGCTAAATAACCAATAAATAGGCCGTTTTTTATAGCGTCTCACATGGTCGTTATAAAAGTCTTTTAAGAAATAGTCGCGGATGGTTTGCGCTTTGCCTTTTTTGCCGAGGGCTTCTTGTATAAAGTTGATATTTTCTTCAAAGCTGTCTTTGCCAAAACTGACTTTTAGAAACTCTTTAAAGCGTTCGGTGATGTCGTCGCTAAACCAGTCTTTATCTAAAATGGGGATGACGTTATCTTCGTCGGGCATAAAACGCGGTTGAGGAATTTGCTGTAAATAATCGGCAAGGGTTTGGCCTTGATTGGCTAAGACTAAGCCTTCTTTATCTAAACTGTAGCGGCCAAACATACAACCGACGGCATAAGAGATAAATTCTTTGATAGTGTCGGTGAGGAGTTGGGTGTCGAGTTCTTCGGGTGTTTTGTCACCGCCGTAACGATAGTAAGGGTTACAGGTTAAGGTGATTTCTTTAAGTGGTACTTCGGGTGTGAGTTCGTCTTGTAGGCCGTAGGCTTCGATAAAAATGCGGTTGTTTTCTTCTTCCAGCTCTTTCATTTGATGGGTGATGGTTTGCCAATGGCTGCGGAGTTGGCTGTAAGTGGCTTGGATAGTGGGTTGATGATAGTTGCTTTGTAATAGGGAGAGGGTGGTGAAGTCCCATGAGGTTTCGTAGGAATCCCAGTCGGATTTTGAGATATTGATAAGCTCAAACCATAACTTATTTTCAAAAATAGGACTTAATGGAACTCTACCAATATTCCCAGCTTCAAAATTTAATGTCTCGCTTAAACAGCTTAGTAAATAAGCAAATACTTTTGAAGACATCAGCCCTTGATAGAAGAAAATATCATTTGTATTACATATAACCTTCATGCCTGCATCGCTAAAAATAGCTCCAACTGGTGAGTATCTAGCGGAAAATGCTCCAGACGTAATTTTCCCCCAAGTAACACCCTGTCGAAAATATTCAGATGCGTTTTTAGCCACAAAGTCAGGATTTCCCTTCAAATATGGATACTTGTGATTTATATTTTGCTTGATTTTGTAGCCATCACACTCCCAATCTACAATTACCTCGTTATTACCAAACCATTTTCGGTAACCACCGCCTTTATCCATAGGAAACCAGCGTTTCCCAGAGAGTTCTGCATCTGAGCGGTTTTTATGTAAAAAACCTATATTAGAAAAATTTATTTCACTCCAACGTCTAGTAAACAAATCATTATTTGTTGTAGCAAGTCCTTGCTTCGGCAATATAGTTTTAGATAGAGAGTTAAACTTTGTAAAACAAGAACGTGCGCTCTCGCTTGCCCAATAAGCAATCGGACTACTCGGAATTTTCTTAAAATCAGATGCAGAAGCCTGATGAAACCAACCGCAGTTAGGATTCTTTGCCGCATCCATAAACATCTTACTTTTTTCGGCCTCCGAATTGCCATCAATCAAACGCGCATAATCCCCTTTAAAGTCAGGGTTATGATGATTCTTTAATACAAAGGCGGTGGTTTGTACCACTTCACCACCAATACTATCAAAGCCTCTTGCGCCTAAATGCGCCATAGATACCAGCGTTTTATGATTTAATAATTTAGCGCGTAAACTTTCATAAGAAGATAAAAACATCCAACTTTGCATCGTCACCATTGCACTATAACCATGCTTAGGAACAAGCTCAAAACCTCGCTCCATAAACATCGCAAACAAATCAGACTTACTATCGGGATAGTTTTTCTTAGCCCATTCTGCCATCCGCCCATTCATCCCCTTCCCACCCATATACGGCGGATTAGCCACCACCACCCCATAACGCTGCTGTAAAAACTCCGCTTGCGCCAACACCCGCAACACATCCTCATGCACATGCTCTAACAACAAATGACCATCAACCCCATTTTGCTGTAAAGTCGCCCGTAACACATTGTCCTTTAACACCACAGGTCGAATTAACGAACCAAAATTATCTGCCTCCTCAAACTGCGTTAATAAAGTTTTTATCTCAGCCCTAAACAAAGATTTACCTTGTAAATCCATGTATTGCTCAAGCTCTCGTGGCTCAAACTTCACAGGCTGCAAATGGCAAATATTGGGTAGCGTTTTTGTCGCTTTCGCTAAAAAGCGCGATTGTTTAGCGCGTGCCTTCATCGTTAAAGCAAACGCCGCTAATGCCGCCGCACGGTCATCAATCTCAATCCCATACAAATTATGGCTTAAAATAAGCTGAGGTATTTGGCTTACTTCGTATAACGCCTCTTCATAAATCGCATACAGCAAATCAAAGGCGTAAGTCAGCATGTGTCCCGAACCACAAGCAGGGTCACACACTTTTAAATCTTCGGGCGAGGTAATCACTAAAAAGTCGGTTTCGGGCTGCGTAGGCGCAATGTAGTACGGCATTTTTTCGGCCAGTTTCGATTGCGGATGGTTAAGTAACCACAAACGGCCTAACGAGTTTTCTACCAAATAACGCACAATCCAATGCGGTGTAAATAACTGCGTTGCCGCAGGAATATCATTCGCTTCAATTTTTTTGTTTTTCTTGAGTGCATCAAAAACTTGATCTTTTTTCTCGGAAATATAAAACTGATACAACCAACCAATCACCTCTACATCCTGACAGGCTTCGGCAGTCATCGCCTCACGGGTTGCCGTTAATATCGAATTGCTGGATAACAAATCATCGGGCATCAGCAATTCGGTATAGTCGGCAATGCGCTCAAACATAAAAGGCATGGCAGGTTGCCAGTAATTACAGGCAGCCACCAACAACAAACGATAGGCTTCTTGCTCTGGCGTATGGCTAGGAAGGCGACCTTCAAGCAAAGCATAGATTTTTTGCTGTACCGTTTGTTGCGACACAATACGCTCGTCAATATGCCCCATTTTGGCTTCGGCAAGGATTTCGGGCTGGGTTTGGTCATCAAGCGGCGACACCATGCGAATGCTGTTATAGCCATTGACATCCATAAAGCGTAACGCACAAAAACGGTTAAACCATGTGTAAGCCACTTTTTCGATAATGGCGTGTTGACCGTGTTCTTTAATTTCTTTTTCTAATTCGGCTAAGGCTTGCGGAGCTTCACGACGCGCTGCACTTTGCGGCATAAGTACCAAGTTGACACGGGCAGCTACTTGTTCGGTTAAGGTACGGCGAGCAGCTTGAGCAAAGCGTTTTAAGACGGCAGTTTCCATGAGATTCTTCTATCAATAAGGTGTTTAAAGCGTTAATTTTTTGTGTAAAAAGTTTGCGTACACTGAGCGAAATCAAGGTAATGGTTCGTCCCTTCGACTCCGCTCAGGGAACGTTTTTATGCTGGCTGAGCGGAGTCGAAGCCTAATTTTACAAGTTAATCCGTTTACCTGTGTTAATTTCGTTCAGTAAGGCTTCGCGCATTGCTTTTAGGTAGTGGTCAACATCGCTTTCATCCACCAACCATGCTTTGGCAAAGTTTACTTTAATATCCCGACTGGCAATTGACGGTTTGACATATTCGGCCTTTTTTTCGGCTACCTTAGTATCACTGGCTGTTTTAGCTTGTTGATGACTTGGTAGAGGCGCAACAATCTCCGCTTTAGGCTGCAACCAGTCATGCAGCTTATCCGCTAACTGGGCAAAGGTCTTTTCTTCAAAGGTACGGCAATTATCACGAATCACGGCTATCAACTGTTGCTGACCTAATTGCGCGATGCTTTGCTCAAAGGCTTGCATGAGTTCTTGTTGTTGGGCGTTGTTGAGTTGGGCAAACTCAGGCGACTGACGTAATTTTTGGCCAAGCTGTTCTATTTTAGCAACGGCTTGCTCAAGTTCTTGCGTGTGCAATTGCTTAAGTTTGGTTTTGAGGGCATCAAGCTGTTGGCTAATAAGTTGTATTTTGTTGCCTTGATAAATACGGGCATCGGCTAAGGCGAGTTTAATGGCCTGTACTTCTGTGGAGTCTAGGGCGTTTAAATTAGCGTTTTGCTCGGATAAAAAGACGTTTCCTTGGTCATACAGGCTTTTAGCTGCGCCATTCATAAAGCGTAATACAGGCGCGGTGATATTTTCTTTTAGCTCGTATAAGGCTTCTTCTTGCTTGGGTAGCTCGGTAAAAAACCATGCGCTTTGTTGTTGGCTAATAGGTTTAATTTTTTCTAAGACGGCACTGACGGTTGCTAAAAAGGGATAGTGAGCTTTTTGGCTATGCAGTTTATCTAAGTCAACAAACAGGGCTTTAAAGGCATCGGCTGTTTCTTTGGCTAAGAGCTTGGCTTCACTGGTAGGGGCAGGCTTATCAAAAAAGTCGTTATAAAAGTCTTTGAGTGCGCGAATTTGTGACGGGCTAAATTCAATTTGTGGGTCAATGATGACGTTGTTTTGGCTTTGGCTATTGCGTAAGGCGCGTTCAATAGCGGCATCTTCGAGCAGGTTACCATCGCTTCGCAGCTCTATTTTGCCACGAGCCGCTAACATGGCAAGGTTGCATAAAATTGCCGCGTAGTACCAGCCGTAGTTTTTACGCTCAAACTTGTCGATCACGGCTTTAATGGTGGTACGTCCGCCATTACGTTGATTGGCTTTGATAAAGGCTAAAATTTCTTGTTCGGCTTCGGTTAAGGGGGCAACATCGTTAGCCAACAAGCCGTCTTTGGCTTTATTGAGGTATTTGCCTATATCATTTTCGCTGTAGTTGATGCTACGCAACATACTGAGGTTGGTATAAGTGTATTCAATCAGTTGATGAAAGCCCGATATGATGCGGCTTTGACCATCGGTTGAGCTAATGTCGATATCTCCGCCATTGATAACCAAGCTGGACTCACCGACTAAACGCTGTACCCGTTGCGAGATCTCGGCTAAACGCTCTTGGTTTTGCAGGGCTTTGGTGCCTAAAATTTGTTGAATGCCGTCTTTTTGCACTAAAGACGTATTTTGACGAACGTATTTTTCGGTACGTTTATACATGAGTAAATCATTCATCAAACGGGCATCGGCTGGCATTATCACGCGCAGCTCGTTAAAGCCCATACTTTGCATCCGCAGTTGGGTGTGATTCGAGGCATCATCATTAAAAGGGCTGATAACGTGAATGATTAGCTCATATTCTCGGCCATACAAACGACCGTCCATTTTGCGCGTAAACGGATAATCTTGTTGGTTGCTATAGCGGATTTTGGTTTGCTTGATAATTTGGTCAAAGACGATTTTTTGCAGCTCGCCCACCACGTCATTGATGTCAACATCGGTGTTTTTGATTTCTGTCTCAACGTCTTTTTCGGTGTCGGTTAAATACTCGTAAAACTCACCATGACGCTGAATATAGGTTTGTTGCTCAAGCAAGTTTAAGGCGTGTTCCAGACGTTGCCGATGGCTAGTAATGTCTTGGTTAAACTCTTCCAGCATTAACACACTGAGATTGCGTAAGGTGGATTTAAAGTCTTTAACGTATTTGACCAAAAATAAGGTCTTTAATACTTTCACCGCGAATGGATCGCCAAGGTGTTGTTCGGCTTGCAAAATCGCCCGTTGAATGTTGGATTTAAGCGCAGTACGAATGCCTTCAAACATCAAGTCAAACGTCGCTAAACGGCCAACAGGGTAGTCGGCAATCGCCATAGCCACTTGTCTAAACACACCCAACATCGAGCGTTCACCCACCGAGCTGTGTTTACCTTCAAAGGCATTATTAGCAGATAGCTGCTGAATAGCCGCTTGAAAGAGGGCGAATTGATACGGAATAAAGGGATAGCTATAGATAAAGTGTTCGCTGTCTTTAAAGTTGCGGTAGGCTTTACCACCGTCAGCAAAATCAAACAGGGTTTTAAAATTATTGGCTTGCTGTTGATACACGGTTGCTAGTAATGCTTGTCCTTCGGGCTTTTTGGCTAATAAGCGTTTTTGAATGACTTCGGCAACATCGGTACTGGTCAGCTTCATACGGTTAGCAAAACGCGCTTGCACCCGTGAAAAGTCATTGCCTTGTTGCTTGCTCATTTCACCAATCACCGACTCAATGTTTTCTTGAGCGGTCACAATCACCCATGCGCGGCCATTACATTTGGTTGCTAAACTCTCGGCAATGGTTTGTAGGTTGGTCATCAACTTGACGTTATCGGCAATGTATTGGCCCACTTCATCAACAAAGAAATTGAGCCTAAAGTTTTTTTCTTGTTTACCGAGCCATTGATTAACCTGATTGGCAAAATCCTCAATCGAGACCTTATGTTGAGCGCGGTATTTATCTAAAACACCAAGGGCATCATCTTCGGCCTGACCTGTTACTTGAGCATAGGCTTTGGCAATGTTGCGTGATTCTAGAATTGATTGTTCACGACCCCGTTCCCATGAGTATTTTGTTAGTTGCTCAAAGGCTGCTTTAAAAGCTTGGTACTGACCACGTTCATCCAGTTCACGTTCATATTGGGCAATATAGGCTTGTTTGCCATAATAACCACACATCTCATCAAAGACTTTGACAAACACCGAGAGCAGGGCATCTATCTGGGTTTTACTAATGACATCGGCTTTTTGGTCAATGTTAAATAAAATACTTTTAGAGGGAATAGCGACCGCTTTTTTCAGGTTGGCTTCTAAAATGGCATCGCTTTTATCTTGCTCTCGGCATTTCGGTAAAAAAAAGTCGAGGGTAGGAATGCCATTAACGACATGGTTTTCCAGTAAATACGCTAACATTTTTAATAAGTGTGATTTACCCGATCCGAAGAAACCCGATACCCATACGCCATTCGCACCATGATAATTACCATAAGCCACTAAAAACTCATTCAGGCGTTGGGCGACTTCATTGGTTAGCACATACTCTTCGAGTTCAAGGCGTAAACTGGTTTGGTCATCGGCTTTAATTACGCCATCAATCGGGCGATCTACAGGCTTTAAAAAAATATCTTTTAATAATTGAGGATTGTCCATAAAAGTATTAACTCTACATCTAAAATACGTTGTTTAAATTTGATAATCGTCGATATTGAAGGCGCGATAATATTTATCGTCTTGTAGTCTTCCAAACAACACGAGAGCCGCACCACTGGCTAAAGAATGGGTATAACCACCCGAAAAAAACATCACCGTTGGTTTGTCTTTGGCTTCTTTTTGCAGATTGTTTAACACATTATGCGAGCGTATATACGGAAAGACTTCACCAACGCCCGTGATAAATAACACATCATGCTGTACTGCGCCAAGACGTTGAGCAATTTTGGGCATTAAATGCTCTTCGGGGTCGAGAATGTTTTGTAATAGCTCTTTTAGGGCATCTTTGGCGAGGGTTGGCTCTAGCTCTAAAATACGTTCCCACAAACCGCGTTCTTTAATCAAATCAATAGCTAAATCATAGAGGTTAATCTCTAAGGCTTTGACTCCAACTTGTTCGAGCTTATTGATGAGCTGGTGCTGTAATTTGCCCATTGCGACAGCATCACTTGGCTTAAAGGGGCAAATGAAGAAGGGGACTTCGTTGCCTAAGCCTTGCATTTGCAAAAAGCGGTCGCTGCTAATAACAGCCAGTAGGTGTTCATACCGTGAGGCTATGCTAACCATGTTTGTATGTCCCTGTGAAAAATCGGAAATATTTCAAAAGCGGATGTATGGCGTTTACTGAGTAAAGTCGCTAACGGAGGCGATAGTAAAACGCTTTGTAAGGTATTTTGAGGCGACAATAGGCCACTCTCTTTGAGCATTTTAAACAAATTTAAGCGTAAGCGAAGCCGTGTTGACTCGGTGATGTGATTGAGTTCGTCATGCCAGAGAGTTTTCTGATTAAAAAATATATCAAAATCGTCGTAGCTGATTTGTGGCTTTAACTGAATAAAGTATTCATTGACTACTTCAACCGCAAAATCACGAATAAACGAGTAGTCCAAACAGGCGGCTAACCACAGTAAATAACCACGCTCTAAGGGCGTAGCGTCAACCAAGTAGCTCAATTCGTCATGGCTTAGGCATTTAAGCCGCTTAATCACACTCGCTGAAACCTTACGCGCCGAAATAAGAGTACGTTGCTGTAATAAGTTGTGAGTACGAGCTTCATCACGCACTAATTGCCAGTCAGCCAGTTTTAAATATAGCTCGGCAAAAATCACCGATTCTTTGATAAATAAACTACCCGTTGTAAACGACAGGTTGTATTTTTTGGGGGTATTCATGGCAAACATTCGCAAATGGCTGTGATTTTATGGGGGTTATTAGACCATAAATGCGGAAGGTATGTTTATACCTCGTTTTTGGTGTTTGAGCAGGTATAGGGAATTGTATTTTGGTGTTGAAAGCGTCATATCATGACGCTTGGTGTGTGATGAGGCTTTTTATTATGTTTTATACGTTATATGTTGTACGTTAGAAGAAATATCATGACATTTTAAGTTTTGAGGCCGCTATGGATACACTGACTGAATCGGATGTGCCATCACCTGATGCCGATTGGGAAACAATAGGTGATTTTGCTATTTTGTATGATGGTTATGAGGCATGTGGATCCGTTGAGGCATGTGCTGAAATTGCAAAAGCGCAAAAGCATGACACGCTCGAAAATTTACGGATTTGTCTTTTTTATGAGCAACGGAAATGGCGTTGGCAAGAAGAAGAACCCGATGAAAGGAGTCGTAGATATATTTATTCCCTCGTTGAAAAAATACGGGCATTTGTGAAAGCCAGTTCATCCTCATTAAACGATAATTTAAGGAGTGTAGCGAAGATGTCTACCGCCGAAGTGACTAATCAAATTGTGTATGTATTGACCAACTCTTCTATGCCAAATTTAATAAAAATAGGCAAAACAACGCAGCAAGAAGTTGAAGTTCGCATGAAACAACTTTATGGCACAGGTGTTCCTGTTCCTTTTGAGTGCGTTTTTGCTTGTCAGGTAAAAGACGCAACCGAAGTTGAAAAGGCTCTCCATATTGCTTTTGGTAACACGCGAATAAATCCCAATCGTGAGTTTTTTGAAATAGAGCCTGAAAGAGTAATTGCTGTATTAAAACTGCTTAAAACCAATGATATTACTACCGAGTTTGAGAAGAAGTTAGAGTCAGACATTTTGGCGGCTGATATGCAGTCGGCACAAAATCTCAAAGAAGCGCGTAGGCCAAGAATGAATTTTCATACCATTGGTATCCCTAATGGTTCGGAAATCATTTTTAAGGATGGTCAAACTAAAGCCACTGTCACCGATGAGAAAAGCATAGATTTTAATGGCGTATCCTGTTCTTTATTGGCCGCAACTCGTCAAATTCTAGGTTTGCCAAACGATTACCCATTACAACCATCTCGATATTGGGCTTTCAATAACAAACTTATTAAAGATATTTACGACGATTTTTATGATGTTACAGATTAGTCTTATCTACAAGAGGGCTATCGAGGAACACTACAAGTGAATGTGAGTAGCCCTTATTTTTTAAGGGCTATGGAGTTAAATAAATTTGAGGTATAACACTTTTTCGAGAACATTTTAGCCTAAGAATAGATTAAAAAATAAACAATTATTTGTCAGGGCTAAATTAAAATGTCCGTTTTTGGGCTAAGTTGAAATGTCTATATTTCATTTATCTTAGCTACTAACACAACTTCATGTCTTTACAGTCAAATCACCACGCTCAATTGATTAATCGCATTCTATTTATCTATTTCATCCATATCGCAAACACATCAATAAAAATCCACCTCCAGCATCCAGTCTAAACACTAAAATCCATCTTTAGCATTTTTCACAAAAACAAAAAATTGGTAAATTTTGCGAAATAACTGTATATTATTTAATCTATTAATGCTATATTTGGATTATTATGTAGTAAAAAAGGTATTTTTAACTCAATTTAAAAAAATGGAATCATTCATGTGTCAGACACCGTACGTTGTTGTTAAAAATTATATGGAATTGCTGGCTTTTGATGCTATTGGCGTAGCGGCAATTAATTTGGTTGTTGAGGCAGAGTCAAGTGATGACTACGAGCCGTGGCTATTGATTGCTTTACTCTCGTTATCGACGATGCAGCAAATTAATGAGGCGACTGACTGGCTTAAAACCATACATCAACGGGCGAAATTAGCAGAAAAGCCGATGCTGTTGGCGATACATCTCAGTCCGTTGATGTTGACTCATCCACAAGAGCGCGTCGAGTTTTTACGCACCTTGAACTATTTAGCGGATAGCGTCATTTTAATTTCTCCGTTAGAGGATGGAATGCCTGCACAAGCCCTTGCGCGTTTACCACAATTTTTGGTGGATACGGTGTTTAGGCCAGGAATGATAAACCTAGATTGTCTTGATTTAAGCAATCGAATGCAGCTAGGTATCGCGTTTTTTGCTTATGGCTTACAGCGGCACTCAGATGATAGTGATGTTGAAGAAATGAGCGCGCCGATGGCAGAAATACGCCAACAATGGCGTGACAGTTATTTTCCATCTGCCCATGTTAAAGCGATGTTGGCTTGTATAGAGGGCAACGAAGATGTCAGCTTAGAAGCATATTTTGCGTTGAAAGAGCAATTACAACAGTCACATGACGTTTTTAAGCCTGTCGAAAATGTGTCTTTATCCCTTGGCATGAGTGTTAAGGCAGATACAGAAAGCGAAGAAACGCATATTGGTGTGTTGTTTTTTGGACTGGATTTTTACGAATCCGCTATTTCTTCAATAAATCAGTGAGTTAACAAAATGAAAATATCGGCTTATCAAACGGCGTTATTAGTCGCGTTAATGTTTAATCGTTCGGGCTTCAAACGGGCGCGATTAACCAGCAAAACGCTGTGTGTTATCAGTGGTCGCACTAATTTGCGTAGTCATTTTATTGTGCAGTTACAGGCGGAATTGGACGATTTAGGCTTGATTTTATTTGAGTCGGATCGGGGTTTTGGTTTGATTCGCTATTCATTGTTGAATGGGGCGATGGTGTTGTCGGAGTCAAGTCATATTGCCGATGAGTTGGCGGATATTGAATTAGATGACGACTATGATTTTAGTGGTGTTGAGGAGGAGTTGGGGCTAAATGATCTTGTTGAAAAGCCAAAAAAATCGTCAGTGAATAGCTTAAAACGGAGTTTAAGGCCAGAGCAAAAACAGAGTGCAAGAGTTTCTGATTTGGATGATATTGATGACTTTGAGGATGACGAAGATGGGGAGGAGCATGAAGACGGTTTTGATTTTTAAGGGTGGTTTTGACTTTAAACGTGTTATGTTAAGTGACATTAAAAACAAGGGGATTGGACATGGAGTTTAATACAGTAGAAGTATTGTTAGAAGGGAAAAAGCGTACTTTTGCCTCGTTACTTGAGTTGGAAGGAGCTATTACCGAAGTTAGTATTGTCAGTGCCTATGGCGATATTGAAGCTATCAAAGAGGCTTATTCGTGGGCGCATAGGCATAAAAATGATGGGGGGCTAACCTTTTGCGTTTATGTTGATAAAAATGCAAGTAGGTTTATTGGGAACGAGACGGCCAAAAAGCTTGCAAACAAAATAAAAAAGCAATGCACTGAAGAAAGTGGAATTTTTTTGGTTGAGTCTGGAAAACTATTTCACAGTAAAGCTTTTGTTGTTAGAAGTAAAAAAGAAACAAAATTTGCTGTTGGCTCAATGAACTTTACAAATATGGGGCTTTCTAAAAACGAAGAAGTTTTGCTGATGGGTGTAGTAAAAAAATATGCCAGTGATGCTAAGACAAAGGCGGTTATCAGGCAAATTGATGATTATATTTATGGACTGAAAGATAAATCATTTTCTGTGTTGAAGGCTGATCCCAAGCCTAGGCTTTATAGTGTTCAAGATTTACTTTTGAATGGGTTTTTAGTGTATGACGTAAAAGTTACTGAGCCATTTGGATTTAAATTGGGTTTGCCAGAAAGTATTTTGGCCGTGTCATCTGATTTTAGTGCGTTATTATCTGGATCTATTCCTGACATATTACCAATTGATAAGTTGATTCAGAATGACCCTGTCTTATTTGGATTCAAAGACGCTAAAAAGCACGAGTTAGTAAAGGTGAGTTGGAAGAAGTATTGCATTTTAACTGCGTATGGCTATTGGTCTCATAACAACTTTAGTCAAGAGGTAAATGACACGATTGATTCAAAATCAGATGCAAGAAAGCCTCATTATGAAGAGCTAAAGAAAATATTTAATTCAAGTAGAGGAGAGATAGCAGCGCTAATTTTTAACCATTGCTCCGAAATAAATCAATACATATTTTCTTTGGGAACTGGTGAGCGTTGGAGTGCTTTCGAAAATACGAATGAGTTTAATGCGCGAATTGAGCGTTTTCTATCAAGAGTGGCTGACAGATTGAATACAGAAATATTTTTTAAGCGTTTAGTTCGGGGAGTTGGTTTTGCTAAAGTTCCCGCATTATATGATGATGTTGAGGCCGCTGATGATTTTGAGCGAAGTTTTGTAGAGGATTTAACGGAAAAACTCATTAAAATGAATTCTGGAGCTAAGCGAAGAACTAACAAAGTTGCAAGTGTCTTTTATGATGGGCTTGCCGAAACACAAGCGGCAGATATTGATAACTTTGACATAGATATCTTAAAGAGCCATTTATCGTCAGGAGATGTAGCGGACTGGTTTACTCAGTTTGATAATGCCCTTGATGACGAAGAAGTAGAGGAATAACCACCATGCCCGAATCCCTCACCCACGCCGCCAAACTCCTAAAAACTGCTGACGGTCTCATTATCACCGCAGGCGCAGGTATGGGTGTCGATTCAGGTTTGCCTGACTTTCGCGGCAATGCAGGTTTTTGGCAACATTATCCCGCTTTAGCCGAAGCCAAATTATCGTTTAGTCAAATTGCCAACCCAAACCGCTTTTATTATCAGCCAGAATTAGCGTGGGGATTTTATGGTCATCGCCTCAAACTATATCGCCAAACCCAACCGCACAAAGGCTTCCAACTGTTATTAACGCTCGCGTAAAGCCCCGACAAAGCCCGCGCCTCTGTCGATCAGCTTGGCCGAGCGGCAGAGGGGTGGGAAGTAGGCGGAGGGTCTGGGCTGTTTTTGGTTAAAAAGCCTCGTCGTTTCGCGGACATTTGGCCTAAAAAAGCTCTCTAATTTAGCTTAAAAAACAGCCAAAAAACTTATCGCATAATCTTTGTTATGTTAAATAGATCAATTTACCCCATCCAAAATATCCCTGTAAAAACACTCACGCTACCGCTTGTCTATGACACCATATCACCTGATCCCTTAACTGCGTTTCTTGTTCCGTTACTCCCCAAACCCCTGTATGACCAGATTATTGTCTGTACTGACCACTATACTTTATGACTGAGGCAACGCTAGTGTGTGCATAACCCTATATAAACAATTTAGAGTCTACAGCCTAAAATTAGAGTCGAGCTGGGAGAGCTGACCTACTTGCAGAGCGTTGGGCGATTGTCCCACTCAGCTTACCGAACTTATACGGGCAATCAATGCGACAGGTGGGCGAACAGATAACCTTAAAACGCTACGCTGACACACATTTTGACCATCCGCTGTCATCAACTTGAATAAATACAATATCACTCAAAATACTGCTTCAGATCTTCTGGAATTGGCATGGGCTTCACTGGCGATACATTCGCACGCCCCGAATTTCCGAGCGGCACTTTACCAATCAACGAACCAGCCGACCCGACAATTCTGATTACCTGGCCAAAGACTTCTTGAATGTCGCCCGTTTTCAGACCCGCTCTGAGCATCCAGTAATGACTGATAACGTGAGTCAGGTAATTTCGCTGGCCCAGAATGTGTGTAAGCGTCCAGCGCACTCATCTTCCCCTTAAAATGAATTTTGCGCATGATACG
>ERZ724508.653-NODE-653-length-23494-cov-5.183327_pt1 | contig 23494 bp, 18 predicted proteins | sample MGYA00376041_ERZ724508 | MGnify/ENA primary metagenome ERZ724508 (study PRJEB28724, sample SAMN07190887) | wastewater metagenome | isolation source: effluent of sewage treatment plant in Hong Hong | place: USA: Christiansburg, Virginia | collected 2016-03-01 ...
TCGTAATCTACAGAATGTATTTCTAAAATCCACTCTCGTTTAGTACCCAGTGCTCCTGGCGAATGCATATCTTTTTGATTGTCTACATGAATATAATTGTCTCTGCTTTCGCTTTCAATTATTTCGTGCGGAAAATTACCGATTAAATGCCCTGCAATGTCTCCACCAAAGGTCCAGCCATACTTGGCTGCTAAGCCAACATTATATTGATAATACTCTGCTCCTGTAATCGACGTTTTAGTAAAAAACCAATCTCTGGATTCTTTCCAAGCCGCTTCAATGTCTGCTTTTAATTTCAATTTTAATGGATCATTTCCAATCACATAAGTTCTGCCAACATCTGCTTCCCAATCTTCAAACACGGGACCGAAATCAAAAAACAAAATATCATCTTCCTCAATCATTAAATTAGGAGGATTCTCTCGATATGGATGTAAGGTGTTTTTACCAGAACGCACAATACGTTTGTGCCAGTATTTTTTAATGCCATACAATTCAAAAGCTAAAGCAAAGAGTTCTTCATTCAATTGCTTTTCGGTTTTACCAGCTACAATTAATCCTCTTATTTCGGCTTCATGAAATAAGTTGAGCGCTTTGCGTTCGGCATTTAATAATTCTTCTACTTTATTGTCGTTCATCCTTAAAAAATTGCGAATAACTTTTTTTACAAGTTCTAAATTTAAACTATAATTTAAAGCATTCAAAACAAGCCCTTAATAAAAACGTGAAACTTTGTATTGCCGAAAAACCTAGTGTTGGAAAAGAAATTGCCCGTATTGTTGGTGCAACTAACCGACGTGATGGTTTTTATGAAGGTAATGGGTACCTAATTAGTTGGACATTCGGGCATTTGTGTACCTTAAAGGCACCAGACGATTATAGCGATGATTGGAAACGTTGGGATTTGAATTTCCTGCCAATGATTCCGCCAAAGTTTCAATTAAAAGTGATTGATAATAGCGGTGTCACTAAACAATTCAACACCTTAAAATCATTAATGGAACAATGCACAGAAGTGATCAACTGTGGTGATGCTGGTATTGAAGGAGAATTGATACAGCGTTGGGTGTTATCTAAAGCATCAAATACAAAACCAGTAAAACGTTTATGGATTTCATCGATGACCGATGAAGCCATTAAAGAAGGTTTTGATAATTTAAAAGATGGGAAAGATTATGATTTATTGTATGCTGCCGGCAATGCGCGTGCTATTGGCGATTGGCTTTTAGGAATGAATGCCAGCAGATTATATACGGTGAAATATGCTGCTGGAAAAGGTGTGTTATCGATAGGTAGAGTGCAAACCCCTACTCTAGCGTTGATTGTTAATCGTTATAACGAAATACAAAACTTTAAACCCGAGATGTATTGGGAATTAAAAACAACGTATAGAGCCGTTATTTTTAACAGTACCAAGCGTAAGTTCACTGTAAAAGAAGATGCCTCTAAAATTTTAGAGAGCATTAAAAATCATTTATTTGAAATTGTTTCGAGTACCAAAAAAAATGCGAATGAAAGTCCCTTACCTTTATTTGACTTAACATCTTTGCAAGTAGAATGTAATAAGAAACTAAATTTTTCGGCAGATGATACATTGAAACATCTTCAAAAATTATATGAATCTAAATTAGTGACGTATCCAAGGGTTGATACAACCTATCTTCCAGAGAATATGTATCCAAAAATAAAAGGGATCTTAGAAAACATGAAGCCATATGCTCAGTTTACGCAGCCCATCTTGGATAAACCAATTCGTAAGAGTAAAAAAGTATTTGATGATAAAAAAATAACAGACCATCATGCTATTATTCCAACGGGCGTCGTTCCTCCATCAGGGATGTATTTACCAGAAAAACAGGTGTATGATTTGATAGCCCGTCGTTTTATCGCTGCTTTTTACCCTGATTGCGTGGTTAGTAATACAGTAGTTTTAGGAGATGTGGATGGGAATGAATTTAGTGCAACAGGTAAAGTAATATTAGAAGAAGGTTGGCGCGTATTATTTCCAAAGAAGGAAACAGATGCTAAGGAAGATAAAGAAGATGAAGAACAACTCATGCCTTTATTTGTGAAAGGCGAAAAAGGAGAACACACTCCTGATTTGTTGGAGAAACAAACGCAACCACCAAAAATGCATACAGAAGCTTCATTGCTAAGAGCCATGGAAACAGCTGGAAAGCAGGTGGATGATCCAGAATTAAGAGAGTTGATGAAAGAAAATGGCATTGGTCGTCCTTCTACGCGAGCTAATATTATTGAAACTTTATTTAAACGCAACTACGTGGTGCGTCAAAAGAAAAATTTGATTCCAACGATTACAGGTATTCAATTAATTAAAACCATTAATAACGAATTATTGAAATCGGTAGAGTTAACGGGTATTTGGGAAAAGAAATTACGACAAATAGAAAAAGGAGAATACGACCCGCATTTGTTTTTAGCAGAAATGAAACAAATGGTAAGTGATTTGACACATGAAGTCAAATACGAACATGGTCAGTTAATTACGATTGAGGCAGAGGCAAAAAAAGTGACTTCGAGTGCCTCAGCCACCGAAAACGCTGTAGCAAAAAATGATAGCACTGTACACGAAAAGAAAAAGGAAACGTCGAAAGCCGCAGCTAGCAAACCTAAGGTAGAAGAAATAATGACTTGTCCTCAATGCCAGCAAGGCACGATGATGAAAGGTAAAACGGCTTTTGGTTGTAATCGTTTTAAAGAAGGATGTAGTTTTAAAATTAGTTTTGAGTTTGGTGGTAAAAAACTAAGTGATAAACAAATTCAAGTATTGATTCAAAAAAAGAAAACACCTAGCATTAAAGGTTTTACCATTAACTCTAAAAAAGTAAACGGCCATTTAATTTTAAATAAAGAAGGTGTTGTTGAATTTATGGAGGAAGCTGTTACTTCGAATACCGCTGTCAACATTACTGTTAGCGAAGGCCAAACCTGTCCGAAATGTAAACAAGGAACAATTATAAAAGGAAAATCCGCTTTTGGGTGTAATCGTTATAAAGAAGGTTGTGATTTTAGAGTAGCTTTTTAATTATATTTTGATACCCACTACACACATCACGTCAGAAGCCGGATCGTATTATCAGGCATTCACTAAATGCGAATACCGATAATACAGACATCATCTACTTGCTCTAAATTTCCTCTCCACGTTTCAAATGTATTTTTCAAAATATCTTGTTGTTCGTTGAGTGCTTTAGAATGATTTACTAACAGTAATTCGTTCAATGTTTTGTATTTGAATTTCTTCCCTTTCTCGCCACCAAACTGATCGGCATAGCCATCGGTGTATAAATACAACATATCACCTTTCTTAGCATCAATGGTATATAAATTAAAATCGTCTTTACGCTCCCCTACTCCCACTGGCATTCTATCAGAAAGCAATTCTTGCACTTGTCCCTTACTAATTAAAATTGGTTTATTATTAGCAGAGGTGTATGTAATCTTAATAGTATCTCGTTCCGACTCCATACAAATTAAAATTCCATCAAAGCCATCTTTTTGCCCATCCTTACTTATATTATCAATTAAACGCTGACGCACATAATTAAATATGTCATTTGGCTTTTCAATTCCTTTTTCATTAATCGCTTCACTTAAATAGCCAATGTTTAATAAACTCATGAAAGCGCCTGGCACTCCGTGACCTGTACTATCACAAACCGCGAAATAAAACAAATCCCTGTAGCCATTGGCTGCCGAAGCCTTGACGTAGGTAGCCCAATAAAAATCACCCGAAACAATATCCTTTGGATTAAAATAAATGAAGTACCCTCCCCCTGCTCCCCCTCCAGAGGGGGATAAATAAGTGGTTAAAAAATCTCCGTGTGCTAGCAACGAGTACTGAATACGTTTAGCATAATTAATAGAATCAATAATTTCTTTTTGTTTCTCTTCAATGATATGATTTTTATCTTCTACTAATTTTTTCTGACTCGAAATAATTTTGTTGGCCTTACGGTTTTGCATTAAACTTCTAAAAATGAAAAATGAAAACACTAATACTAAAATCAATCCGCCAACTACACACCAAATAATAATTTGTTGTATCCGGTGCTTCTCTCTTCCAATTGCACGTTCTTTATCTTGTTGCTCTTTAATAATGGCTTCTTTTTTCTCGAACACATATTTTAACTGACTTTTAATACTAGCTTGATGATTGGCTTCATTATTAATACTATCCTTATAAAACACATATTGTTTGTAGTGTTCCCACGCAGCTGCATAATTTCCTTTTGCTGAATCAATTTTAGACAATAAACGCTCAGCATTTCTAATACTTGCCGGAAAACCTAACTTTTTTGCTAGAGCCAAAGAACTATCGGTATAGGCTAAGGCTAAAGCTAAGTTCTTTTGTTTGTCATTTTCTGAAGCTCGTTTTAAATAAACGGTTGCTATATTGTGCATTGAAGCCGATATCCCTTGCTGATCGCCAATTTCTTCGCGGGTAGTTTTACTTTGTAAATAATAATCTAACGCTTTATCAATATCACCTTTACTAAAATAAATGCCTCCCAAATTATTTAACGAATAAGACATCCCCTCTTTATCACCAATTTCTTGCTGAAGCTTTAAACTGCGCGTGCTATAATACAAAGCGCGCTGCATATTATTTTGAGTGTAAAATAAATTACCAATATTGTTTAATGAATTGGCTATAGCATTTTTATCGCCCAGGGCTTCGCGTAATTTCAAACTCTTTAAATAGTAATCTAAAGCCTTTGGTAATTCGTTTTGAAAATAATAAATCACACCAATATTGCTCATTAACTCAGCAATACCTTCCTTATCTCCTAACTCTTCTTGCATCCGCAAACTCTTTCCAAAAAAATCTAAGGCGTTAGGAATATCGCCTTGATTATTATACATAAAGCCAATGTTATTATAAGCATCCGCTAATCCTTTTTTTCCTTTACGGCGAATAGCGACATTTTTACTCTGTACAATCTTTTCGGAAATTTGTAGCATTTGCTCATTGTACTTTGGCCAAACATCATCATCACTAATACTTTCTACTAACTGCAATAATAAATTAACTTTAACCGTATCGTCGGTAGCACTATTCAAAGCATTTTTAAGGGAATCAATAGTTCGATCATAATCGCCACTAGCGTTCTGAGCAAAACTAACATAGCTTACTAAAACGCAAAGGATTATATAAATATTCTTTTTCAACTTACTTATGACAAATTAAATATCGTCAAAAAAAGGGGAATTTAAAATAATATTACCTAAACAATCAAAATATACTATTCTGTAATAAAATTAAGAAGTTGCTGGAAAAACTATTTCTGAAGCTTTATACGTCTACTATACTAGACTTTTCTAAAAAGCAAAGAGCCATCACCATAACTCAAAAATCGATAATCATGTTCTAAAGCATATTGGTATACCTTACGCCAATCCTCTCCAATAAAAGCAGCAATCAATAAAATTAAAGTGCTTTCTGGCTGATGAAAATTAGTAACTAAAGCTTTCACAATTTTAAATTGGTATCCAGGTACAATTAAAATACTCGTTTTAGCATACAAATTTTTCAAGCCATGTTGCTTTAAAAAATCAATGATATGTTGCAATGATGCTTTTGCACTGATTTGATTGTTTGAAGTTTCATAAGGTTGCCACTGCTCCACCATTAAATCACTGGCTGTTAAAGAGGGCTGTTTTGAAATTTTTTCACCAATCCAAAATAAACTTTCTAAAGTTCTTAAAGATGTTGTACCAACGGCTGTAATATCTTTATCGATATTCTTACACAAAAATTCAATGGTTTCTAAAGGAACATCTATGTATTCGCCATGCATGTCGTGACCCGTCATCGTTTCAGACTTCACCGGTTTAAAGGTACCAGCGCCCACATGCAAGGTAATGTAATTGACACTAATTTGTTTTGCTTTCAATTTTCCGAAAACCCTATCCGTAAAATGCAGGCCGGCAGTAGGAGCTGCCACAGATCCCTCTTTTTGAGCGTAAATAGTTTGGTAGCGTTCTAAATCAAGTTCTTCGGTTGCACGTTTTAAGTATGGAGGAATTGGAATTGCTCCAGCTATTTGTAATACTTCAGCAAACGTTTTATCTGATGGTTCCCAAGTAAACTCTAATATAAAAGCACCATTCAAGCGCTCTATGATTTCTGCTTGAATTTGTATGTGTGGTGTATTGATAGTTACAAATTGTTCTTTCCATTTAGCAGCACCACCCACTAAACATTTCCATCGGGCACTCGCCTGTTGCAACATATTAGCATACACATCGGCATTATCGGAAATTGGCTCTAAACAAAATATTTCTATGTCTCGTTGATTTGATGTCTGAAAAAATAAACGTGCAGGAATGACTTTTGTATTATTAAAATATAATATCGACTCCGTTGGCAAAAAGGCATCGATATTCATGTATTGCGATTCCGCAATAGTTCCGTCTTTATACACTAACAGCTTCGATAAGTCTCTTTCTTCCAAGGGATATCTAGCAATACGATGATCAGGCAAATCATAATGAAAATTCTTAATCGAAATATGTCTTTCTGAAGCCATGCAAGTATAATACGCCGCAATAATATTAAAAGTTTTAATAGTTACCTATTCGCATTAAAAAAAATATAAATTTATTTTATCTCTATTATCCATTTAATAAACTACCTTTATTAAGCGTCTGTACTTTCAGGCTATAAAAGCCTTATGGAACATGACTTTGAATCGCTTATTTCTGGTTTTATCAAAGATAATATTGGAATTTCAAAAGATTTTTTGAGTATCGAATTATCGAATCACCTCAAACAAAATTTACAATCGCTTATGAAGCAAAATTTGATGAAAGCTGCTGGTACTGGCAACAGTGAAATCATTTCTCACGACAAAGCCGTTCGCAGCGATTCTATTTACTGGCTCGATAGAGAACATGATAATGAATACGAAAATGAGTTTTTTGATCAGATAGATGACTTTATTAAGTACTTAAACCGAAGTTGTTTTGCTGGCATAAATAGTTACGAATTTCACTATTCCTTATACGAAGCAGGTAGTTTTTACAAAAAACACATCGATAGCTTTAATAATAATCCAAGTCGTAAATTTTCGATGATTAGTTATTTAAACGCAGATTGGAAGGAAGCCGATGGCGGACAGTTAATGGTATATCAAAATTACAATAATCAAAAAATTGCGCCAGAGCAAGGTACCACCGTTTTCTTTAAGAGCAATGAATTACAACACGAAGTACTCGTTACGCAACAGCAACGCATGAGTATTACAGGATGGCTGAAAAGAGATAATTAAGTTTTAATTATACACCGTCATCACTAAAAAATATATTACCAGAATAAAGAAAGTACAATATACATAACCTTCATTTAGTTGGGGCGTTTCCGCCAGCTGGCGGCCCAGGCTTTCATTGCAATCTTTTATTTCACTGCGCTACATAAAAGGATTTTCGTTCAATCCCTAACGCAGGGTAAATTAAACATGAAACTTATGCTTCAAGAATACAACAAGCTCGCGTGAGGGGTAGAGGCATTGTTTGAGCTCTTTTATTTGCACTGAAAAGGCAAATAAAAAGCGAGTGCCGAAAACCCGACCCTCAAGGGCACGCCCAAAAACTATTAAAAAATCTTAAGAATGCTTTTTCCAATAGGCTTTGCCATAGCCGCAAAATATTTCTTCATTTACTTTAATGTTCCGCGTAGCAATAATGCACACGTTATTATCTTCGTCTAAAGCAATTTTTGAAGAGTTCTTAAATTTAGATTTAGAATAACCCTCTGCATCATTAGCGTATTTCGCAAAGCAAGCCACTCGCATCGAATCCATCATGGTGCCATTAGGTAAACTGATAAAATATTTATCATTCCCTTTATTGGATCTCAATTTAGCTTGTAGGGTGGTTAACACTTCGCCTTTAAATAATGAAATCACTTCATCCTTATAAATAGCGATTGCTGTAAATAGACCATTACCTGAATTTGGCAATTGAGAGGGTGCAATAAATAAGTAATCAGATTCTGATGCCTCAATACTGTTGGTATGGAAATTTACAATTTTCAAGATTTAATTTTTTAATAAAGTAGTTGAATATTCTATTTTCATTTTGACTTTCATCTTATTTTTAGAGAAAGTCTAATGATACACTAAATATTCTATTTAATCTCTTTATCTTTAATTAAAGTGCCATTAGCTTTGTAAAACAAATAATGTACATTATCGCCTTTAGTTACTTCAATTTTATAAACCACTAACTTATCGGCATCATCTCCTTTAAATATTTCCTCTTGAGCCTTTGCTATTTTCCAATCCTTATATTTAGTTTTCATGATGGCTTTAGCAATAGCTTTGATCGTTTTAGTATCCATGCTTCTATGCACGGCTATTTTCTTACCCTCTAAATTATAAACTACTCTGTAAGGAATTTTATTTTGAGTAAAATCAACTACATAATATTTAGGGTTAACACAATTGTATAAATAAGGATTACAGCCAAACCAATCCGATTCATCTAAAATTTCGGGATAACCATGCCATACTTCCAAGGTTCTTAAAGGATACTCTTTCGTATATTTTTCTAAAATTATGGAGGGAACCAGGCTAGTTTCCACGTAGGTTGTAACAGCCTTAGGGTTTTCAACTGGTGCTTTAACTTCTTGCGCTGAGCCTTTTACAGAAACAGTTGTGAAAACAATGCAAGCTAAAAATTTAATTAAACGAATGGTGTACATGATTTATCTATTTAATATTAATTAATGAGGTTTATCCTCTTCATTTTTCTTGTCTAAAGCTTTTTGTTTTTTCTCAGCATCTTTTAATTCATCCTTTTTAATATCTGCTTTCTTTTCTTCTAATTTTCCTTCAGCCTTTCTCTTATCCGCTTCTTTATCTTCTAATTTCTCATTAGCCTTTCTCAAATCATCTGCTTTATCATCTGTTTTGTTTTGTGCTTTGCGTAAATCCTCTGCCTTATCATCAGTTTTCATTTGCGATTTTCTTACTTTCTCGCGCTCTTCATCCGAATCGGCTTGTGCATCTTTCACTGCCTTATCTTTTTTCACGACTTTCTTTTCTGCTTTCTCAATTTCGCTAGCGCGCTGATCAACTTTTTTATCATCCTTGCGCTTTTGCTTTTCAGCATCTTCTATATTTTGTATAGCTAATTTAGCGGAATCGCTTAATTGTTGCGCTTGAATAGTTTTCGTTGTAATAATTGTAGTAACAAAAACCGATAACGTAATTTTATAAAAGGTATTCATAGAGTATAATTTAAGTAGTAAAAACATTTTTTCTACGATACAAATTTCTCTTTATTAAGAACACATTACTTACATGTATAAGTAAATCTCTTACACATATCACAGATATTATCTATAAAAAGAAGTGATTTATATAATAATGTCTATCCTCGATGAAAGATCTATTATGATCATATAGCTCATATTTACATGAAACTAAATCTATACCATGAAAACACTTTTAATTATTGTTTTGAGCATGACAATGTCATCCACAAGAGCGCAAGAAAAAAACATCGTACAAATTGGTCCAAAAGGCGGAATAGTTAAAACGATTCAAAATTACAACATCGAACTGCTAAATTCTGTATCCATTATCTATGTATATATTTACGATAAATCATTAAATGCAGTATCTAACGATGGCGTTTTAAGCGAAATTGTGTTTTGTTATCCATACGATGAATGTTTAAATAAACCTTTAACTACTATGGGCAAAAATGGATTTACAGTAAGTGTAGCAAACCCCCGATTTGATTATTGCGATATCACTTTAATTATAAATGGCATTCCTGTTAAAGCAAAATTTATGAATTCAACTAATATTACCGAAAAAAATTAATGCTTAATTTTGTGTAATGATTGAAACACAAGAAATAACCAAAACTAAAGTCGAGGTAAAAGAAGAAGTTAAAACTTTGGAAAGCGAAGAGCGACAAACCATTGTGCATTGCAGTTGCGATGGCGATGGCAATGATGCATATCGTATTTGGCCAAGCACGTATTTAGTAGAACATGGTTCGGATAGAAGAGCGAAATTAATTACCGCCTTTAATATTTCGTTTGCCCCACAATGGACATTAAACGATGGCCGTGGCTTTACCTTAATTTTTGAAGGACTCAGTAAAGGCTGCAAAAGCTTTGATTTAATAGAGATGATACCACAAGCAGGTGGATTTGAAGTATTTAATATTCCGAGAAATACGATGGATGTGTATCAGGTGAAATTTTAAATTTTCTATTTCGCTTATCAATTCTTAACAAAGTCGATTAAATTTAATCGCAGAAAAATCTATCCATTATCGGTAACCAACAATGCAATGGCGTTATTCTTTTCTGGAAGATGATTAGAAGATAAAACGGTAAAAAGCGTCACAAAAAATAAAATTACCGTTAAGCTAATAAATACGATGGTTGAACTACAGGTTTTCATAAGTACTTTTATTAAAGGGTTAATAAAAAACATTCTATTTCAAAACTACAATTTATACACCTCAATTATATGCCATTTGCATAAGAGGTAGTGCACACTTTGTAACTGGTTTACAAATTACTATAACTGGTTTCTTGGTTATATAATGTCATTATTGAATTTAAGATACACACGCTCTTTTCTGCAGCCGAAAAAGGGAGTCTGAATGATATTAGCTGTTACCAAATAGTGTTAATATATATTAACAGTGTCATTATGTACCACATTTTGTCCTATTTTTAAATTTCACTACTTATGCGGCTTACTAAACAATTTATTCTACTATTTTGCTTTTTGGATGCTTTATCGCGACATTCATACGCTCAGTGTGCCATACAAGGCAAACTAGTTGATACGTTACGAGCTCCTATTTCATTTAACCCTGTAGGTTTACTAAACTTTAATGATAGCAGTATTATTAAAGGTGTGATGACTGACATCAATGGAATCTATTGCTTTGAAGGTCTTAAAAAAGGCAGCTATCGATTGCAAATTTCTGCAATTGGATTTAATACTTTTTATTCCGACAAAATAGAATATGATAGTGCTACTGCTCAAATAGTACCTGATATTAATTTACGCAGTAATGGCATTAATTTAAACGAAGTATCCATTGCTGCACAAAAAAAAACGGTTGAATATAAAAACGGCAATGTCATTGTAAATATTGAAGGAACAGCTTTAGCTATGGGCAACACGGCGTACGATTTACTATCGCGATTACCGGGCGTAACCGTATCAGACGGAAACATTTCTATACAAGGAAGATCAGGCGTTAAAATATTAATTGACGGCAAACTGCAACAAGCGTCAGGACAACAGTTAATGAATATTTTAAAAAGCATGAACGCCTCTCAAATAGAAAAAATGGAAGTTCTAAAAAAACCACCTGTTAAATATGATGCTGCTGGTACAGGCGGAATGATTAATATTAAAACTAACAAATTAAAAATAGTAGGCTTTAGCGGTAGTGTTTTCGGCAACTATTCACAAGGCTTTTATGGCAACCCTTCTGGTGGATTTACCTTGAACTACAAAGGTCGTAAAATAAACTTCTTTTCAGGGTTTACAGCAGCTCAAGAATGGAGAAGAATAAATGAAGATTTTAATAATGATTTTGATTACAATTCTATAACCACAAGTGTTCAAACAAAAAACACGATTAAAGAACATCATCATTCGGAAACGTACAATCTTGGAGCGGATTGGTTCATCAATAAATCAAATTCTATTGGAATAAAAATGAATGGTGCTTTTGGAATGGGTAACGTTGATAATTTATCAACGACAAAATTTAGTGATGTAAATGCAGGCTATCAATCAATGGAACTTAATTCCCAAAAACCAAATCCGTGGATTTATCCTGAATTCAATATAAATGCCGAACATTTATTTGATACCACAGGAACTGCACTTCGCTTTTCAGCAAATTATAATCCGTATTGGGATATTTATGCCGCTAACTTTGATAATCACTATTTTGATGCTAATAACAATAATGCGTCTATTCCTTCCATTTTTAAAACCTCTAATACATTAACTTTTACTAATTCAGATGCTCTTTTAGATTTTGAAAAAGAATTTAAAAAAGAGTTTAAACTCGAAACTGGCATTAAACATACTTATCAGGAAATGATAAGCGATTATTATTTGAAAAATCAAAACTACACTACAGGAGATTATATCATTGATACAACTTACAGTAATGTGTTAAACTATCAACAAAACATTAGTGCTATTTATTTAAACCTAACAAAACAATATAAAAAATTCTCTTTTCAGGCTGGTGCACGAGGCGAAAACACGGTGATTAATACGGTTAGTCAAAGTAATGGTTTAGGATTTAATAGACAGTACTTTAATGTGTTTCCGCTGGCAAGCATCGATTTTAAAAAATCTGACAATCACGCATTTTCTCTTTCCTATAACAAACGTGTTAATCGCCCAGATTATAATATGTTTAATCCTTTTCCAACTTTTATAAATTCGTTAAGTGTTCATAAAGGGAATCCATTTTTAAAACCAGAGTATAGTAATGATTTTGGGTTTAACTACTCCTATAAAACATGGATGTATCACAGTGTTAATTATACCCGCCTTGTGAACGCATTTATGGGGTATAATAGTCAAAACGACTCTACAAAATCTTCTACAAACTCTGCCGCCAATTTAAAATGGGCTGATATATATAGCTACAATTTATTTATACAGAAGGATATTTTCAAATGGTGGTCTGTAAATCTAAATGCATCAGTATTCCATGTAGATGGCAAAGGCATTATTAATAATCAACCTTATCGATTTACATACATTGCGTTTAATCCAAATTTATATAGTAGGTTGTCGCTAAAAAAAGGGTATTCAATAGAAGTCAACGCCTTTTATTTAACTCCTTTTTTAGAAGGTATTTATGACACCAAATCAAGATCAAGTGTAAGCATGACTTTTAAGAAAACATTTTTAGAAGAAAAATTATCTATCGCCCTAGCCTTTAATGATATTTTTTGGGGAGAAGTGAGGCGTACAACTATTGATTATCAAAACATAAAAATGACAGGGCTACAAACCTTTGATACTCGACGCATTAACATAAGCATCAATTACAATTTTGGAAAACTAAAAGTAGAGCAACGCCAAATAAAAGATATCGCACCAGAAGGAAAATCAGGGAAGTAATAAACAGTTTTATATCTTGGCATTAGGCAATTCTTCATATTTCAAAATATGTTCATCATCTAAAAGATAATTTTTTAATGAATCTATCAACGATTCTGACGATGCATACAACTCTCTACTAGCATTAAACAAGGTGGAGATATCAATTTCTTTCACAATCGTTTTACCAGCCTCTTGGTACGTATTTTTAATACGCTGTTCATACTCTAGCTTAATAGATTCCATTAACTTTTTTAAATCCTGCGACACTTTTGATTGATCTGTTTCTAATAAAAGCTGATTAGCTTGATCATAAAACGCGATTAACTGTTCTCTAATTAATTTATAGATATCAAATTTAACTTGATTAACAGAGTTACTAAATTCTTTTCTATCTTCAATCACATCTTTCATGCCTTTAGCCGAATACATAGCGCTTCTAGCAGAAGCCATTAATTGATTTAAGCGTTTTAAATCCTCTCTATTGGTGCTTTCTTCAATAATTTTAGAATACACTAACAAAATTTCTCCTTCAGCCTGTTTTATAATATTGTATTTTTCGATATAGGTTAAGGCATTAAAAAAACCAGGATCTATTAAATAACTTTTATAAATACTATCTGCAGGTTCTTCATGCTTAATTTGAAACACATCTTTATTTAATTGAATCACACGGTAAATAAACAAACCAACTTCTTTTTCCATCAATTCAATAGAATTACTAAGCATATCTGAATTTAGATTCTGAATAAAATAAGTAGCACTTTGTTTATCACTCACAAATTGTTTCTCTAAAAAACGAGAAAACCCATCAAGGAAAAAATAAAACAAAACCACACCCACAATATTAATGAGTGTTTGAAACGCCACTAATATAAAAATAGGATCATGTAGACCTAATACATTATTTAATAACGAAATAATAGGAACTAAAAAAACAAATCCAAACAACGAGGTAATAATGTTAAATAAGATATTGCCAAAGGCCACTCGCTTTTTTGCGGCTATGCCGCCAATAGAACCAATCACTATTTTAATGGTGGTTCCAAGTTCGGCGCCCAACACAACGGCAACGGCAGTTTCAATGGGTAATATATGCGCATAGAGTGCACTCAATACAATGACGACTGTAGCAGCACTTGTTTGTATTAAGGCTGTTAAAACAAATCCAATTAAAACAAAAACAATTCGTGGATAATTTAAATACGGTGCAAAGTCAAATGCTTTAATCATGGCATCCATACTTTCTTTCATAAAATCAAGGCCTAAAAACAATAAACCAAAACCCATGCAAAATTTAGCAATTTGGTAAAGTGTTTTTTTGTTTCTAAAAATAATTAAACCTAATCCTGCGATGCCAATAATAGGAAAGGTAATACTTCCTATATCAATTTTAAAACCTAATAAGGCAACCAACCAACTGTTAAAGGTGCCGCCAATATTGGCGCCAAGGGCTACACTTAACGCATTGCGCATGGATAACATTCCTGCTCCCACAAACGACAATACCATCAAATTAACAATGGAACTACTTTGCAAAACGGCGGTAACAAAGGTACCGCTTAATATGGCACTTAATTTCTTTTTGGTGTGTTTTTGTAGGAATAATTTAAACGATCGTCCTTCCAACTGCTTCATGGTATCTTCTAAATGAAACATGCCATATAAGAACATTCCTAAACCTGCCAACAATTTCCAAAAATCAATACTTGTCATTTAACTATTAGTCTTCAGTTTGAGTGAGTGCTTCAATCGATTTTTTAATTTGGTTGATATCCGATTCCATTTTACTTTTAAAGGATTTCCAGCTGGCTTTGCGCTCCGCTCTATAACTAGCCAAATTTTTCTCTACAAAGGTAACTTCTTTTAGTAAAATAGCTTCTTTCTTTTTAATTAAAATAAGACTAGGTGCTGTTCTTGCTACTATTTTTTTAGCTGCTACTTTAATTGCCGTCATAATGTTCGTTTAAATATTGAACATCAAAATTGCATAAGATAACGCGATAACATTTACATAATTGGCTATGAAGTTTGTATAATTCATAGATTTCATAAAACAAAAAAAACGTGAATCATGTAAGTATCTTCATAAACTATGTAACATCATTTTTCTTAAAATCCTCAACTTTATACTGTAACACTATCGTTACATCAAATACTTAATTACATGTCAGTTTTTGTAAATCCGCTTAAAAGCAATAAAGCAAAATTTAAAGAAGAAATCGAACTCCAAATTCATAATCATAAAAAAGTGGCTCTATATTTAGAAGCAGCTTCACAAAGCCACAGAGAAGCGGCGAAACATTATGAAGACGGGAATTATGAACTAGCCACTTTAAGCAACCTTGAAGCCAATAACCAAATAGAGTTAGCGATGGAAAGAAAAAAAAGATTAGTGAAAAGTAGTTTGTAGTTTTTCAACTTTACTTCCCGATACAAAACTTAGAAAAAATATTACCTAACAAATCATCATTGGTTACTTGCCCAGTAATTTCACCTAAAGCTTCTAAAGCATAACGAATATCTAGCGCTAAAAAGTCGCTTTGTATGTTTGTACTTAAGCCTTCGTTTACTTTTATTAATGCCGCTTGCGCATTATTTAACGAACTCACGTGGCGCGAGTTTGTGACTATGGTATCGGTTGTGTTAACGGTTCGTGTGTCAAACAAACTAACCAATGTGTCTTTCAGTTGTTTGATGTTACTTTGTTCTTTAGCTGAGATAAATAAAATGTTTGGTACATCCGCAAACTCTTTTTTCAAATCCTCTAATACTTCAAAGTCAATTTTATTTCCAACCACTAATAATTGTGATGTTCCAATATGATCTTTCACCACATTCATTTCTAACTCTAAGTCTCCCCTACTCAACTCATGCGTATCAAATAAATAAATCACTATGGCTGATTTCTTAATTACTTCAAAGGCTTTGTTTACGCCTATTTGCTCAATAATATCGGTCGTGGTTCTGATACCTGCCGTGTCAATAAATCTAAATAAAACACCATCAATAATTAATTCTTCTTCAATGGTATCTCTGGTAGTACCAGCAATTTCACTAACAATAGCTCTATCATCTTCTAACAATACATTTAGTAAAGTAGATTTACCAGCATTTGGTTTTCCAACAATAGCTACTGGAATTCCATTCTTAATTACATTACCAACTTCAAAACTCAAAATCAGTTTTTCGATAATCGATAAAATGGTATTGATTAATTTTTTTAAATCGGTTCTATCTGCAAACTCTACATCCTCTTCACTAAAATCTAATTCTAGTTCTATTAAAGAAGCAAAGTTTAATAAATTCTCTCTCAATACGGCAATTTTACTACTAAAACCACCACGCATGTGTTGCATGGCTACTTGGTGCGAGGTTGCCGAATTACTTGCAATTAAATCCGCCACGGCTTCTGCCTGACTTAAATCTAACTTGCCGTTTAAAAAAGCACGCAAAGTATATTCACCTGCCTGTGCAGGACGAGCGCCATGTTTAAATAATACTTGCAAAATTTGCTGTTGAATAAACATAGACCCATGACAAGAAATTTCTACGATCTCTTCTCCAGTATACGTTTTAGTTGCTTTAAAAATAGTTACTAATACTTCATCTATAATCACATCATTTTCTACAATCAGTCCAAAATGAGCTGTATGACTCGCTTTGTTAGCCAAGGCTTTATGTTTTAGAGACTTTGTATAAAATACTTTTTCTACAATCGCAATTGCTTTTTCGCCACTTAAGCGAATCACAGCAATAGCTCCTGGTCCGTGCGGGGTTGCTAATGCAGCAATCGTATCATTATTTAAGGTATAGTTTGCCATTTTAACAAATTTATTAATAATTGCGGCTTCTGCAAATTCCTGTTCATAAGATTATGAATTTGGGTAAGGGCGTGTCCCGAGGGGCCGGGCTTTTCGTTTCAATCTTTTGCAAGAGACAGGCAAAAGGATTTTCACTACAATCCCTCACGCAGGCTTATAGTACTATTGAAGTACAAACTTCGATTTGAAATTGGAACCGCGCAAGGGATGCAAGCGAAAAGCCTCTGCACGAAGCGCTAGCGAAGTAAAGAGCTTGTAGCGACAGCCAGGCCAAAGGCGCACCCAAATAATTAAACTATTCATTACGCATTTTTTACATTTATTGTGAACTTAAATATTAAGCATACTATTTTTTATTTATTTTCGTTACTAATTAAATTCCCTCATTTTTTTCATCACCTTAATAACATTTTATGATGTTTATTTCTTCAAGTGGCTATCTTACAGAAATTGCAGCAAGTATCCAGCATGGCGATTACAGCTTAGCCTCGCGCCGTATACTAGACTATTTGTATGATACTAATTTAAATAGTCATGAGCAGCTCAAGACACTCAGCTTCGATATACGTAAAAATTATCTACAGCAATCTCAAAACGATGTCATTGATCAACAATCGTTAAAACAGCAATGCGAAGATTGGCTAGCTTTATCGCTGAAAATACCAATTCAAGAAAAAGAAGAAAGTGTAGGATGGGGAGTTTACCAAGCCGAAGATTTAAGTAAGGAATACGTTTCACGTTCTCGTAACTTTAAATTGGAGCCAATGTCTTTGGAAATAAAATTAGGTGAACTTACTGCTGTAGTTGGCGAGAACGGAAATGGTAAAACCACCCTTTTGCGTTTGGTTGCTGGAGAACTAGCAAAAACATCGGGCAAGGTGTCTTATTTTGATCAACCTGATTTAGAGTGGTATGACATTAAAGGAAAAATTGCATATATACCGCAGCGTCCTAACCGTTGGTATGGTACACTGATAGATAACCTGCATTTCTTTTGCAGTATTAATGATATTAAAGGTGATGAAAACGAAGACCATGTGAATTATATTTTACATCGTTTAGGTTTATTTCAATTTCGTCATTTAAAATGGACAGAAATTTCGAGCGGGTACCGCTTGCGATTTGAACTTGCCAAAGCTTTAATGATGCGTCCTAAATTATTGGTATTAGATGAACCGTTAGCCAATCTAGATATTAACGCACAGCAATTATTATTACAAGACTTAAAATATTTATCGCAGTCGGCAAAAAACCCCATGGGAGTGATATTGAGTTCACAACAATTACATGAGCTTGAACGCAATTGTAAAAATATCATTTTCATTAAGCAAGGCAAAACATTATATAGCGGTGCGCAGGAAACTTTTGCTGCCAATAGAGCGATGAACGCTTTTGAAATTGGAGGAAATTTTACCATAACAGATCTGGAAAACAGGTTAAGTGCTTTAGAAGGTATTAAAATCATAGACTCTGGTACCGTGTTTATCATCAACACGCCTTTATCTGTTGATTCGAATCAGTTACTACGAATTATTTCGCAACAACAAATTCCTATCAATTACTTCAGGGATATTTCCAAATCAACGCGCCAGTTATTTCAAAAAGACATTTAAAATCAATACCTATGCTACAATTCTTAGCTCCAAAATTCTTGAATGATTTCGATAAGAAATTATTATTAAACTATCCTTTCTGGTACATTGCTAAAATCCATTACATCTTTTATTTCACCCTTTTGATGTGGCTACTGAGTTATGGCATTGGGTGTATATTACCAATTCAATATATGAGCTACAATCCTATGAAGGTAGTAGATACATGGATATTTATGTTTGGGGTATTAGCCGCTATTTTGTTTTGTGCGTGGGTGTATTACTTAACTATTTATAATAACGAAAACCGTTTTGGAAAATACAGTGCTTGGGACGATGTGAAATTGTTAGGCATATTAATGGTAGGTATTATGTTACTGATATCTTTTTCGTACCCTATGCAGATACGTGTAAAAACAAGGTTAGCTAATGTGTTTACGGATGCTGAACTCGCACAGCAATACAATGCGCTTAACCTAGGGCATAAATATCGAACAAGTAATGAGGATGATTTCCAGTATTGCGGATATGATGTGCATGACAACATAGTATATAATCAACTCAAAAAAGATAAAGATTTTGTAGATGGTTATGTTCGACATGATTTAAGTAAGTATAAGCGATTTACACAATACAGTAGCGCTTATTTTAGCAGATATGACAGATCCTTGTTGTTTTCAAGAACCGACTTTTTTAAAGAAAGCAATGAGTATCAGAAAACTTTATTGAATGATAGGGAAATAGAACATACATTCAATTTACATAAAACCGATAAGGATAAATTAGACGCCCTTGTACAACATTTTAATGTGATTAAAAAATATAATCCCATTGATTACGCAGAACGGTATAGTCCTCAGGATTATTTAGATAATTATAATCATTACGAAAAAACATGTGTCCATGTTTTCCCAAGAGCTTTTAATCTTGATGAAGCCGATTTAATTGCCGAAACAGACTATTTACCGTCAGGCGTTGATGACGTGGATCATTACATGAGTAACATTTATAAAGCTAAATTTTCTCTACCACCTATTTTAGATGATTTTTATTTGTTGTTTTGTTTTTACTTTTCCTTTTTCATTTCCTTATTTGTCATTCTCTTTCGTAACAACAAATGGCAGCACTATTTAGTGTCTGTAGTCACATTTATTTTATTAGCTATTATTTTGGGCATTGTTTCGTTAGCGTCGGGTTATCCATATAATCAATATGTGTATCCGTCACTGGCTTTGTTAGCTTGGTTAGTTGCGGCCGTTATAAGCATCAGATATTATTTCAATAAAGACAGATATAGTATTATAGGTTCGGTAGCTACGAATTTATTTTATATATGCCTACCAGTTATGCCCTTTTTGGTGTGTATGTATTGTCACGAAGCCTTTGGTTGGCTTAAATGCACTTTTGACTATTCACTCACCGATGAATATCAAATAGCTTATAACCGACTTTTATGTGATTGGTATAACCGAAAATTTCTAGAGGTAGTTTGGTATTCACAAATTATTGGCATCGCGGTATTTATATTGATAGTGATGCCGTTATACAAGTTGTTTTTCGCCAAACAAAAGGCTTTGCCTAAAGAAAAATAGACTCTAGGCGGATTTTGAGTTAGAGTAATTGGACGCGTTCGGCGGGAGCCGAATTAGGCTGTCACTACAATCTTTTATTCACTTTGTTCATAAAAGGATTTCCGCTGGCATCCCTTGCGCGAATAAAAGATTCAAAATTCGGAGTTTACTCTTCGAACTTGACAAAAGCGCGCGTGAGGGATGCCAGCGTAAATCCTTTTTGCTGCTTCTTTGCAAAAAGATTGAAGCGGGTCAGCCCGACGGCGCCTGTTCTTTGCGCCGGCACGCCCCAGTTGCCCAAAAACAGAATAATATACGGCTTGGTCTAATAAAAGTGGAAATAGTTGCAAAAAAATAAAGATTTATGTTTAAATTAGCGCATCAATTAAAAACACAAACAACTAGTATCTAAATAATAAATTAAAATAATATGGGCGTTTTAGTCGGAAAAAATTCAAAAGTTATAGTTCAAGGTTTTACAGGTGGAGAGGGAACTTTTCATGCTACACAAATGATTGAATATGGTACAAACGTAGTAGGTGGAGTAACTCCAGGAAAAGGTGGTACTAAACACTTAGACAGACCAGTATTTAATACAGTTAAAGAAGCTGTTGATACAGCAGGTGCTGATGTATCTATCATTTTTGTACCAGCTGCTTTTGCTGCGGATGCGATCATGGAATCTGCGGATGCAGGAATTAAAGTTATTATTTGTATTACTGAAGGCATTCCTGTGAAAGACATGATTGCTACTAAAGAATATTTAAAAGGAAAAGCTTGCCGTTTAATCGGACCTAACTGTCCTGGCGTTATTACAGCGGGCGAAGCAAAAGTTGGTATCATGCCAGGATTTGTATTCAAAAAAGGACGTATCGGTATCGTTTCTAAATCAGGAACTTTAACTTACGAAGCTGCTGACCAAGTTGCTAAAGCTGGTTTGGGAGTTAGTACTGCTATTGGTATTGGTGGAGATCCAATTATTGGAACACCAACTCGTGATGCAGTTGAGTTATTAATGAATGATCCTGAAACTGACGCTATCGTTATGATTGGTGAAATTGGTGGAAGCTACGAAGCAGATGCTGCTCGTTGGATTAAAGCTAATGGAAACAAAAAACCAGTTGTTGGTTTCATCGCAGGACAAACAGCTCCAAAAGGCCGTACAATGGGTCACGCAGGTGCTATTGTTGGTGGACATGATGACACAGCACAAGCTAAAATGGAAATTATGCGCGAGTGTGGTATCCACGTGGTTGATAGCCCTGCTGCTATTGGAATTACCATGGCTGCTGTTTTAAAAGGAGTGAACGCTTAATTAAAAGCAAAAATATAAAATTTAAAAAGACCGATTAATTCGGTCTTTTTTATGACCATTATTTTCCTCATCTCAGACATTTTGTTTCATTATTAATTAAAAAGAATAAACTAAATCGAATTATGTTTAATCTTTTTATAAATAAATTAAACAAAATAGAATAAAGTGTGTTTTTACATCATAACCTTAATTTTAAAACACATGAAAAAACACTTATTTATGATTGGAAGCGTCATTGCTCTAGGTGCAATTACAAATTCCTTAAAAGCTCAAACAGCGTCTCTGCAAGTTATTCACAACTGCGCCGATGCGGCTGCAACTTCGGTTGACATCTATGCTGGAACAACATTATTAATTGATGACTTACAATTTCGTTCTGCATCACAAACATTTACAAACATTCCTGCAGGCGTGCCTATTGTTGTAGGTGTAGCTTCAGGTACATCAACTTCATCTGCTCAATCAATTGCAACTTTTACTGTAAACTTTGCCAACGGATCAAGTAATATTGTTGTGGCAGACGGTATTGTAAGTGCTAATGGTTATAATCCAGGAAACACAACAGCTGGTTTTACATTAAACACTTATAGTACAGCAATTAGCGCTGCTCCAAATGGAACAACAACAAGTGTATTAGTTCACCACGGAAGTACTGATGCACCAACAGTTGATATTGTAGCTCCATTCACGGGCACAAATCCTTTTATACCAAATGTATTAGTAAATAACGCAAGTTATGGTGCTTTTGCGGGTTACCTAAATTTACCAACAACAGATTACAAAATCCAAATTCGTGATGAGTTTTCAGAAAATGTAGTGGCTGAATATAGTGCACCTTTACAAACATTAAGTTTAGGAGGAGCAGCTTTAACAGTAGTAGCAAGTGGTTTTTTAAATCCTGCAAATAATAGTAACGGACCTGCTTTTGGGTTATATGTTGCTACACCAACTGGTGGTCCTTTATTAGCTTTACCAAGCTCTTCTATTTCTTCAACACGTTTACAAGCAATTCACAACTGTGCTGATTTAGCAGCTACTCAAGTAGATGTGTATGTTCAATCACCAACTTCAGGGCCTAGCGCCATTAAATTAATTGATAATTTTGCTTTCAGAACAGCATCTTCATTTATTGATGTTCCTGCTGGAGAAACAATCTCTTTATCTATTGCTGTTCCTACAAGCACAAGTGCTGTAGGTGCATTAGCTACTTTTACTTACAATTTATCAGCTTCAAACAAATACCAATTAATTGCTTCTGGTTTAGTAAGTGGATCAGGATATACTCCAAATAATACAGCTGCTCCTTTTAACCTTATTGTTAATGCCGCCGTTAGAGAACGCGCTTTAGTTTCTACAAACACAGATGTATTAGTTTTCCACGGATCAACTGATGCACCAGTTGTAGATGTTCAAGCGCAAGGTGCTGGGACTGTTGTAAATGACATTGCGTATGGCACATATAACTCTACTAGTTATTTACCATTACCGTCAAATACTGCCGCAGGAGATTATACACTTCATATCACTGATGCAACTGGAACTTCAACAGTAGTAAGTTACTTAGCGCCACTAAATACATTAGGATTATCTGGAAATGCTATCACAGTTTTAGCTAGTGGTTTTCTTACTCCTGCAAATAATAGCAATGGCCCAGCTTTTGGATTATGGGTTGCTTTGCCATCAGGAGGAAATTTAATCCCTCTTCCATTGTATACAACAGCTACTTCAATTGAAGAAAATAATGCTTTATCAAGTGTGATTTCGGTTTATCCTAATCCTTTTAATGATCAGGTTAAAATTAATAATGAAACTAACGTAAACATAGATATCACTATTTTAGATGTGATGGGTAAAGTTGTTTCAATTGAAAAATCGAATGCTGACTTAATTAACATAAACACTTCAGAGTTAACTCAAGGAATGTACTTCATAAATGTAAGAAGCGAAAAATTATCTGCTTCATATAAAATAGTGAAATAATTAATCACATTATTTTGTAAAAAGGGCTGTCAATTAATGACAGCCCTTTTTTTTGCACAGTTTAATTAAG